>Ga0209296_1000472_pt1 | contig 34903 bp, 47 predicted proteins | sample S_130206_EF_Meta_FD_187319 | JGI IMG/M metagenome (GOLD analysis project Ga0209296, IMG submission 187319) | Freshwater microbial communities from Lake Simoncouche, Canada to study carbon cycling - S_130206_EF_MetaG (SPAdes) (version 2) | ecosystem: Environmental > Aquatic > Freshwater > Lake ... | reverse complement strand
TGATTACATTTGCTTTATACTTCTTTGTATGAGGCATATCAAGGTAAACCTCATACTCTTCTTTTAAAAATTCTTTAAATTTCTTCATTTTGTATCATCTTTTATTGAAGGTATATTATCCATATCCTTCTTGTCTATCACATATGCTGGTATGGTCTTCTTCTTTTCTATTGTAAATGCCTTCTTGATTCTGTTTAGCCCATCTGATATTGAAATTGTACCATCCTCTTGTCTTATTCCCAATACAGGTACACCAGTATCAGCCTGTTTCATTCTTTCAACATGATCTTTGTTATCCATATCGTATTGCTTATCCCACCATTTTAATGCGTCTGTATCTTTAATGGGCAAATCTTTTATTAAAAATTCTTTCTTTGATTTGGCAAAATCGTAGATATCCTTGACTCGGTATCTCTTACCAGTCTCATCATTGGTGGCTACTTGATCTTTCCAATCTTCTACTTCTAACAAAAATTCTTTAAATTTCTTCATTGTTTTGTTCCATGTATAATTCCCTTTTCCAATTTTGCATCAGGAAATGTTACTTGTACTGTCTTTAAATAATCTCTTAATCTTTGATTTCGTTGCCATGAGTCTTTTCCAGTCTGCTTTCCTGCTCCTGACCTATCTCCTTCATAAACATCAACATAGACTCTTCCACCCGGTTTCAGGGCATCGTGGGCTTGTTGAAGTACTGTATGATGATCTGTCTCATCCTGTATGACATTCAGTACATTGAAGAGTGATGCGGTATCTGCCTGCCCTGATCCGGCTGTTTGTAATACTCTTTCATTGTGGTCGGCTGGTCGATTGTATGGATCATAAACATAAGCACGTACCTGACGATCTCCCAAGAAGTCTGTTCCCATATCATGTTTACCACCACCAATGTCAATATGAGTAGTACCTTTTTGCCAACCATGAAGTTTCTCTACTGTTTTGAAGGCTTGGGCTACTTGAGGTCTTGAAGTTGCCGCAGAAGTAATATTCTGGTCTTCTAATAAAAATTCTTTAAATTTCTTCATGGTATAATATTTATTGATTGTTTGACTTCTTGGTACTATATTCTATAATTACTATGATGAATTCACTTTATATTGATTCGGCATGGGAATTGAAGTTAATTGATAATGTTGCCTCGTCTATTCGAGATTCATTATGGTTGAATACTTCTAAGATTGCTATTCTACAACTCAGTTATGAGTATAGTGGGTTATTTGCTCAGATACTCTCTCACCGTCTCAGTATTGAGGGTGAGCCTATGTCTATTGAACCTGTCAATATTCCATATAAAAATGAGTTTGAGGTGTTTATTCACCCGAATCAACTTGATCCCTACGACAAGTTAATCGTATTGGATAGCGGTTGTTTGAGTGGGGGTAACTTCACTCGTGTACAACAAAAATTATTAAATTATGGGTATTCGTCAGAAAATATAATTTTTGTCTGTCTTGCCTGTTCAAGTGAGTCTCGGTTTAAGCCTACTCATTGTCCACTTATCTTTGACGGAAGTAGTTCAATAGTTCACTTTTGGTGGGAATGTAAGACTATTAAATTTAATTAAAATTTTATGTATTTCTCTTGGTAGAGGAAACCTTATTTCCTGATGCCCCATGCATACCTACTCGTGACTTCTCTGCCTTCTTACTCTTGAGTTCCTTTGATGACATCTCTGATGATGTCTTTGGGGTTTTCTTACTGACTCTCTTGCTGGGTCTGCAATACTCATTCTTACCACCTGCACCACAATCTTTGCCAGTCTTGGTATCTTTCCAATCTTCTGCCTCCCAGCGTTTCAGATTGGCTCCCTCTTTTGACTTCTTGACATCACCCTTGCCTTTGCGGCATTTGGCGGTTGCTTGGGCTGCTCTTGCTGACCACTTACCATATGAGTTCATGGCTTGTTTGTAACAGGCATCTTTCTCTTCGTAGAGATCATTTGATTCTGCTAAAAATTCTTTAAATTTCTTCATGGTATAATATTTATTGATTTAATTGACACACATCTTGAGTGTGTTATACTCCATTAATGCCAAATCCATATTACTATACAAATAAACAAAGCCCGACTGTTGCTTTGCCATTTGATGATAATGATACCCAAAACCCAAATGTAATATACAGAGTATGCAGCAAGTGCCACACTAGAAAACCATTGCAAGATTTTTATAAAGATCGTGATGGTCATTCTTTAAAATGCAAAATCTGTAATTACCGAATTAATAAAATTACTAAAAATCTTCATAAGACCGCTCCCCCAAGACCACAAGCCTGTGAATGTTGTGGCAAAGTTTCAGATTCTCCATTGGTATTAGACCATGACTATGAGACTGGAAAGTTTCGTGGTTGGATATGTGCAAAGTGCAATCTAGGTTTGGGAAGATTGGGAGATACCATTGAGTCTCTAATGAGAGCGGTCGAATATTTGAAAAAAAGTGCTTCTAGAATTTATGGCACTTCTTTGTTTGATGAAGAACCTACAGAGTAATACTTTACTGTTGGTGATCTTGGTGTATACTAACTCTATGATTTCTAGACTCTACTCTGCTGGTCAGATGTTTCATGATTCTGTATATCAGGGTTCCATGTATGTGGAAGTTTCATATACGAACAGACTTACGTTTGATTCTGCGTATACCATGATGGAACCTTGGGCTGAAGCCATTGAGCCTCCTACGGTTGCCGTTACAAGTTTTTCATCAAATTTGTTCATGGGAACGGCTGATGGTCTATGGATCTATAAAATTTACAATGGTGGAGTGTTGGTCAAAACCATTCAAATGGTTGATCAGCAGTTTGCTATTCCAATCATGTATGATCGAATCGAGAGTATCTCAATGGGTGCATTGCAAATGACAGAATCAGGTGGTGCTACACCTACGCCCGTTCCTTCTCCGGGCATGGGGTTGATGTTAGGAATGGCTACACTTATTTCATTAAAACGTAAACGAGTTGTTTGACATTCACTATAGATACGGTATCATATTGGTATGAACACGACAATCAAGACATCAAAGATTGGGAGTAACCATGCCACCTTTAGCGGCAATGAATACATGTTCATTGAATGGATGTATAAGGTGAATCCTGAGTTTGAATACAACTACATTAGGCTTGAAGATTCCTTTACCATTCTTTTTGATGGTAACAAGAAGTTTGCCGATGATATTCTTAAGTTCATTCGTAATGACGGACACTATACTCTTATCAACAAGAATTGGAACTAAAAATGATTACTAAAACACTTAAAAAGATTAAAGCCAAGAAGTATTACTACTCATTCGTCTACAATCGTGGAAATTATTTTCAAATTTCTCGAGGATTAGAGAATCGTTACCCAAAGCAATTTATGGGTTCGGGTATGATGATGGGTAAGAATAGTTTTGATCTTGGCTTTGAATGTACTGCTCTAGAGTACAAGAAAATCGTTGCCTGTGCTCGTCGTCGTTATGGAAGAATTCAAAAAATCAGAAGGAATAAAATTGACTACTAAAAAGAAAATCACAAAGCCTGCCCCTAAGCGTTACATTCTTTCTCTAATGCCCCCACCGGGTGCATTCTCTGTACTGCTTGACTTGGCTATTTTAGCCATGCTCACGTTTGCTGCCAGTACATTGTTTCTCATGAGTATGCAACTCTGTCAGAAGATTACCATTACTGTTGGAAAGTAAGATAATGGAAAAAATTTATAATATACCATTTAATAAATCTCATATATGTGATCTTCATCAGTTATTAGATGGTATACTTGATCGTTACGTAGATGCTATTGACAATCCTGAAACAGAAGAAGAAATATCACTCAGTCGAGAAGTTCGTGTTGGTTTTGCAGACCGAGCGATGAATCTTTTTTCTATTGTTGACGATCAAGTTGAACAAATAATTCAAGATGATAAATTAGGATTCTAATGACTGATTTTGTACATTTTATTTCTGTCATGGCTGCACTTGTGATTGGGCTTGCATTACTGTCTATTGTCGTTGCCATTGTTTTGTCTATTGCTATTCGCGCCTTTCAAGGAAACGCATGAGTACATACTTCATTGGTTGCCCACACTTCGGACACGAAGCGATGTATCGCTTCACTCGTGCAAATGGCGAGAAGGTTCGTCCATATGCATCAGCCGAAGAAGGTGATACTGTTATCAGAGAGAATTGGAATCGGACTGTTTCCAAGGGTGACAAGGTGTATGTCATGGGTGATGTTGCATTCAACCCAAAAGATTTAAAAATTCTTGAAGCCCTTAATGGGTCAAAAGTTTTAATTAAGGGCAACCATGATACTCTCGAACTCTCAAAGTATGCGAAGTACTTTAGAGATGTTCGTGCGTATCACAAGTTAGACAATGAAATTCTTTCACACATTCCTCTTCACCCCATGTCTCTGTGGAGAACCAAGAGAAATACTTCTTGGTTAAATATTCATGCACACCTTCATGCTGAAGAAGTTATGCTTTCAGAAGGTGTGACAGATCTGAGATATTTCTCTTGCTGTGTGGAGAGAATAGGGTATACTCCTATAAGTATCGATGAGATTCGAAACCGTGTGACTGCACTTCACAAGGAAGTCCTATGAAAGATATTGCACTACATCTTCGTTATGAATCTAAGAGAACTGATCTTCCCGAGGATGTCATTCAGACTCTATCGGAAGCCTATGCAGAAATCTCTCGGTTGGAAAGAAAACTAAAGGTGGCTAATAGTTACCAAACTATTGTTACTGAACACAACAATCTTTTTCAAAAGTTAGCACAGGAGAATACCGATGAGTGATATATTCGTAGGAGACAATGATCACGGTGATCGTATTCCGGCTCACAAAGCCAATGTAAGACACGGAATGACTGAAGAACGCTGGGAATATCTCATGCAGCCATTTGAAGGCGATGAGAGTGTCATGCTTACTGCAAAAGAAGTTGACAATGGGTGGCATTGGTGTTATAGTTGGGATGGTCTTCTCATTCATGTAGAAGATGTTGAGTTTGAGCATTGTAAGTGTGATTTTATGAAAAAGTTTTGTAAGGAAAAGATTGATATGACAATGACAAATGATAATGCGCCTATTGCTGATGCATCAACTCTTGTGGCTCGTCTTGAGGAACACTCTGACTTTGCTCACAAGGTAGTGCGTGATCTGTTGCGTGAAGCATCAGAACGAATTCAGTTTCTTACCAAGGAACGAGATTTCTATGAAACAAGAATGACATTCCTTGCCAAGGATGTAGAGAGAGAAGAACGAAATCAGTTGTATCTCGCCAAAGAGGCTATGCACGTAAGTGAATGTCCTCCGAGAGAATGAATATAAATAATTTGCGGTCCTATCGTCTAGCCTGGTTTAGGACCTGAGACTTTCAATCTCAGTACATGGGTTCAAATCCCATTAGGATCACTATGAATGATATAGAAACAAGACTGCGAAATATGGCTGACAAATGGCGCACAGTAAACCAAGAGGTTTATGATATTTGTCGTGATGCTGCTGAAGAAATTCGAGTACTCAAAGCATCGGGTAAGTATACAGACGACATCATTAACGCCTACAAACATGGAACAGGTTGGGGTAAAGGCAGCGATGAGTAATAATATTAAAAAACTTGCAGAGAAGCATCCACTTGTGTTCGCTTATATGTCAGAATCATCACACTCCGATCTACCTGATGGGTGGATGACTCTTGTTGATGAACTATGTTCTAAACTGACTCCTCTACTTGTTGAGTCATATGCCAATTATCCACTCAATGAAGAAGACAACATGGTTGGTATTACAATTGACCAAATTAAAGAAAAGTTTGGTGGTCTTCGATTCTATTGTAGTTTTCTCACCGAAGATGCTGATCTATGGGGCAAGGCTACGGATATAATCAATGAATATGAAAATAGATCATATAGTGTATGTCAGGTAACAGGTAAACCTGGTACACAATGTTCTGTAGGAAGACAGGTTATTACTTTATGCGAAGATGAACGTATTCGTATGAAGGGTATAACTATGAAGGAAGCACCGTTCAGATTTTGAGAAAATATATATGGCAAAGTTTAAACCTATCGGCAAATACATTTGGGTCAAGACTACTTTTGGTGGAGAGAAGACCAACGAGTTTGGTATCATCTACCAAGAGCGTTCTAAGTCTAAGTTCATTTGGAGTACTGTACTGGCTATCGGTGATAAGTTAACCGAAGATATCAAGGTTGGTGATGAGATTCTTTGGGATGTCTCACAACTCAAGGGTGGCTATGGTGGAAACCATTTAGTACATCAAGATTGGGTTCAAGCAACTAATTAAATTCCAATCTCATCTAAAGATTCTGCATCACCTTTTTTACGTGTTTTCAGTGCCAATTTAGATATATCTAAAATATGATCCTGTAGTGTAGTTCTAGATTCAGTTGCTGCATCATCTGTATCGTCATTATACTGATTCTTTTTCTTTAACTCGTTTATATGCGAAGCCATTGTTCTTCTTGTTAATGCTTGCATAGCATCAAATAAATCAGCTCTTTGGGGTTGTCCATCATCATCTGTTGTAAGTGTTTTATGTAATTCTGTAAAATGTTTTGGATCATCACCCAACATAAGATCCAAATGATTATGAAAATGTTTTAAAAAACCAGTATCAACACCTTTTAAATGTGGTATTCTTTTTTTTATAAAAGAAAAGAACTGACCCATTACATGATCACGATGATCTGTTTTATTTGGTTGTTGATCTTTATAGGCAAATGGAACGATATCATTTTCTTCACGTAAATATTGTTTAAAACTCTTCATTAGCAATTCCACTTTCTCAAAGATAGTGCTTTTCTAGTTGGTCTACCCTTTTCATCTTTCATCGGTCCCGGCATTCCACCCATTCTTGCACAAAACGACTTTCTTCTTTTTGCTGCTTTTGATCCAGGTTTGAGTTTAGATGGTTTGGTAGTCACTGCTGTTTGTAATTTAGAACCTGGGTTTTCTTTACGATATGAAGCAACACCTTTGGCATTCAATCCACCTTCGGGATTCTTGCCTTCTTTGCGTTGCCATGCAGCAGATTCTTCTAGAAATTCTTTAAATCGTTTCATACTATATTATTTATTAAAAGAAACAACCCCCGAACTTCTCGAGGGCTGACATACTAAAGGTTCAAATTTTAGTAAGATTTTAGATTTACGATCCCAAGTTTCCACGAGTACCATAAACCGAATCTGACGTTGCTTGGGCTCGTTTCATGAACTCTTCATGATGGGGATGTGTGCGTCTTGCTTGGTATGCTGCGTCTGAAGCAGCACGTGCAGTCTCTAGGGTAGCTCTCAACTCTCTCATATCTGGATCTATATTCATTCTATATGTCAATTCTGCCATATGTTTACCTCTATCTGCGAATCCAGCTCTTCTGCGACCACTGTTTCCCATTGCTCTATTCATTGCGGGTGCATTATCATAGATTGCAGCCCATTCTTTAGCTGCGTTTTGATGAAAGTTCAAAGCCGCTGCATCAGCAGCGGAAGCTGCCTGAGCTGCAGCATCAGAAGCTTGAGCTACTTTGGCATATTCTACACTTGGATACATTGTACCATCTCTAGCACGCATAACGACATCTTCTACATCAGCGTCACCATCACCATCAACATCTGTTGGTGCAGCCTCTGGTGTTTCCTTTAAGAAAATTTTTGGGAATCCACCATAGGTGAACTGACCACCAGAAATTTCTCTACCTTCTTTAAGGTTCTTCTTTTTCTTCTTATCGGCAATCGACTTCTTGATAGCCTTATCCTTGGATCCAAAGTATTCATCCTTTGATGACTCTACTTCACCATCGCCATCATAGTCTTTGTCAGACTTCTTATCGGCTTTCTTGCCAGACTTCTTGTCATCCTTTTTGTCACCCTTCTTGTCGTCCTTCTTGTCACCCTTTTTGGATTTCTTGAATTTACTAATATCAAATCGTTTCTCTAAAAGGTCGATTTGGGACTGAAGTTGTTCGCATAAATTTTTGTAGTATTGTTCTAAGTAATTCATATTATTATTTATAAACTTAATCGTTTATCCTGTGTTGATTTGATGTACGCATTCATTTTATCCAGATAACCCCGGTTTCGGAGTTCCTTGAATACCATATTCTCAATACTCACTTCTCCAGACTTCTTGAGTCCAGAACTTCTCATATTTCGAATCTTTTCTTTTAATTTATCAAAAGATTCATCTTCGGCTGTCGAAGCAATAAGGTCATCAATTTTTTCAATATATTCATTGACCTTCTTTTCAATGCTTGGATCATTCAAATTTACCTCTTGATGCTTAGGCTCAGTGATCCATTGGTCGTTATTAAGACTATAAGCCCCCTGGTCAGGTGGTACAGGTTCTTTAATGTCTTGAGCATATACTTCAACATCATGTCCTAGAATGGTTATGTCATGTGTAAGTGACCAAAGTTGTTTCTTATCTTTAAGATAGTCATCTATTAAATTTGGGCAATTATCAATTTTTCTTTTATCAACAAGAATATGAAGATCAATATCTGAATATGATGTATATGCATAACTTGCATTACCACCAACAAGAATATAATCTTTTACAGCACTCTGGGGAAGTCCAACCCATTCAACCCAAGTTTGTCCGATATCAAGAAGTTTGGCTCTGATATCTTTTTTCAATTGCATACCATCCCAGATCTGTGGGTTCAGTTCAGTATGATATGCTAATGTTAGAGAAGTTCCTTCTTCAAGATGTTCCTTGAATGATTTTCTCTTTTTCTTTGAAATTTCAATAGCCGCAAGTTGAGCTTGGGCTTCTTGTTGGGAACCATGAGTTCCCAACACTTTCGTACCAGTAGAGTCTTTTACAACCCATTTTTTACCTTCATGGGATATCATTAAAGATTATTTTTTAATTGTTGGAAAACCACCATAGACAGTATTTTCAGATAGATTCTGGATACGTGATCCTTCGCTACCTTCAACATGCTTACTTGGGGTATTTACTTTTTTATTCTCAAGATAACTAGCAGCCATGGTAACAAAACTACTTGTACTACTTTTCTTGATATCTTGGGCAATCTTTGAAACACCGTAATTGAATTGTTGTGGGTTACTCATAGAAATATTTAGTATTTTGTTTAAGGTCTCATAGATTTTGGGAATATACCTAAACCATAAAAATCATTTGGATATGTTGCACCTGTCCATCCTGCAGTATTGCCATATTTTGGACATCCAGTTAATGATACCTGTTTTAACATCTCCAAGAACCCATTAAAGGTTGGTTGTTTAACATTATCTCTCCAAAAACTAATACCACTAGATGTCCAATATCCAGATTGACCTGCAGCATTATTAGCATACTTTGTTGTACTTGCTATAAATGCTGTACGATCAAATTTTCTTGGCTGTGTTGGTCCATATCCAATTCTGTTACCTTCACTTGCATTATCAGTCTGTGGTTTATAATATCCCGTCAAACTTCCACTATTAGCCGTTGCATTAATCTCAATATTACCACATGTACCTCTTGCCCAATCACCATATGATGTGAATAAGATTCCTCTTGTCATCTTATCATATACTACACCTTTAAATGTTAATCCAGTATTGGCAAAATTATTAAATTTACGATATACATCACTTGCACTATATAAATCCAATAATGCTTTCTGTGGTGAATCTGTGTAAGATGTGAACCCATATGGTAAAGTATATGCTGTACCACCAGTTGCAACTATTAATGGAATTTGATAAGGATCTCTATTATTGGGAATTGGTCCAGAATTTTGAGAATATCGCATAACAGAAGGGGCTTCTGAATCTGGAAGAGCTCCTGCATAATTTGGATCTTGAGTTGTTAATACCGGATTATTTGGATTGGTGTACCAGATATTATATTCAACAGAAAAATGATTTGTCCATTGACTTATTGCTGTTGCACCACACAATCCAGGTATTGATGCAATATTTCCAGAAGTTATTCCAGAATTTAATAGACTGAATGTTTTCTGTGGTCTTGCCTCACAATATACAGGAATATTATTTGCTCTTAATGTTTGACTGATGTACCAGTCTGTCAGTTCATAAGAATTTCCTCGAGTATATGCTGCTGGTAATGTTGCAAATAATCCTACAGTATTGGGAGTCGCAGAACACGTAGTAGCATCAATAGAACATGATAAAATACCCGCAGTTATATTTGGGCTCTTCATACTAATAAATTCATCAAGCCATTGATTTACAGATGCATAATATAAATTATTAGCAGCAGTTATAGATCCACCAGAATCTGTAAAACATTTATCCCAGAATACCAATGATCCTGGATAAAATGTATTTCCTGCCGGTCCTGCGGCTATATTTCCAAATCTATCTTCCCAATATCCATTTGTTGATGGAAGATATACATGAACATTACATGGTTCAGTCATAGCCGTAAATCCGGTTTTTGCAGCACATGCTCCAATTGGATTTAATTTTCCTTCTAATAATGCACGAATACCAGAAGTAAATCCTTTCCAACGAGCCGGAGACTTAGATGCATCGGTGGTGCTATTATAATAACCCTCGGCTCTTCGTGTTATTTCACGGAATGGATATGCTACTTGAGGAATTTGACCATGTGGTTGGAAGAATGTAAAACTTCTTGCTCCCCACATATATGGATCTATGCAGTTTTCATATATTGCATTGTGCCATGGACTTGTAACTGTTGGGTTAGCTGGATCCATTTCAAATTCATATGCTCTACCATTTATAATTTTAGTTCCAAAATTATCAGTATACCGATCACCTTGGAATGCAGCAATAACAGATTTATTTGTACCAAACCAATTTGCTAAAGTAGTTCCTGTACCATGTTCATTTACTGTTCCATCTGTAGAATAAACCCCAGGAAAATAAAATACATCTTTTAATTCTAATGGTCGCACATCTGGTGGTGTTGTTGTTGTAGTATTAAACCATTTACCAACATTCGAACCACTCAAAATAAAATTTGTATTATCCGTTGTTGTGTGTTCATATATTGTTCCTGGTTTAATTGTTGCTCTCCATAAATATGATCCATCTATTTTTGGAGCTCCGCTAGTAATGTTTTTAGCCAACCAACTTACACGACTTGAATCGGCTGTCGCTAATGTATAACCACCTAAATTATCATTTACATCTTTTAAAGCATTATTAAATGCTACAATATCTTTAACATAGCTTGTATATCCCCTAGCCGCGTAGTCTCTATCACTCATTTGGTTGCCATTTTCATATAGACTAAAAGAACTTGAATTCCAATAACCAATAGATTTAACACCATGCAAACAAACATGTTTTATTAATTCATAATAATAAGCTGAATTTCCACCAACATTTGATGTATATCCCATTATTGGTGAATAACCTTTGTCCATATCAGCAAAACCAACTGTTGGCGCAAGTGTTGGATCATTTTGACCAACACCACCAGCATAGCGTACCGAACCAATCCATGGCACCATAGGAACATTTGGTGAACCTCGTTTGGCACTACGAACTTCTTGAATTGCTTTAGTAAAGCTTGTCCATGGTCCCTTTGTCAAAGTTATTCCGGTTGCACCAGAAACAGCTAATACTAAGAATGTCGGATTTTCTGGTCGTACAAATACATTTCCCGGAGAAACAGTTGAGTCTATTTGTCCAACTTCTCCGTATAAATACGGAGACGAGGCATTACCAACATATTTTGATTTAAATTGCGGGTGTCCATTTGCATCAGGAGCACCTGCAGTTGGTCCACCATCTGAAACCCAATAATCATAATTAGCAACTAATGCTTTGGGAGACTGCTGTAGAGTTGCATTTGCCCACATCTCATTCATTGCAACAGCTTGATGTTGTTGTGTTAAATGATTCCAAACAAGATATGCAGTTTTATTTACTCCTGGTCCTATTAATTGTCCATTTCCAGCAGTCACTCCATAAAAATTCATATATGAACTCCATGAAGATAATCCTTTCCAAGATTGATAATATCTGGGATCAGCAAGATAACCAGAAATGCCACCAGTTGTAACTGCAACGCCCCATGTTTGTGGATAATTTGATTCGTTATCTCCTATAACATAATCTAATTGAATTTTATTAGAATTAAAAATATTTAAAACTTGATTATAAAATCCTGAAGCACCACTAATACCAAAATCAGTCCATGGACTTGGATAACTGTTTGATATATTTGAAGATGTAAATGGATACGTATTTCCATAATACTGCAAACTAGCTGCTCCAGTTGCAGTAATTTTATCCCCAGTGAATTTAAACCAATCTTCTCTATTAAATAAAGTTGGTTGAAAAGCTTTTTTTGCTGACCAAACTGGAAGGTTTGTTAGTTTACTTATAACTCTTTGCATTTCAGAGTTTTGTGTCCATCCAGATGTATTGTTGATCCCCCAACCTGAAATTCTATAAAAATTAACAAAAGGAGAAACATAATTTAGATTATTTCTCGTAGCATAACTTAACCAATCCTTTTCATTATAGTCAGCTATAGAACCAAATCGACCAACACATCCTCCACGAAGATCTCTAAAACCAAGACTTCTGGAATAAGCGGTAGTTACACCACCTTGTTCAAGTTGAGCACCCCAAAGACAAACTGTAACACCAGCAGTTTCTGAGGCTGAATTACTTCTACTTAAAATATAACAATCTACTCCTGTCTGAGTTATACCCATAAAAAATGAAGTATCATATCTTATCCAACCAGTACCTGTAAAAGACATACTTGGTTGAAGATCAAATGCAGCACATGAACCAGTTACATCTCTAATTCTAAATGAACCACCAGTAGCCCCTAATGATATATTTCTATAATAAGAAAAAGTATATGTTGTTCCTGGTGTTAAATCAAATTGTTGTTGTCTGATTGCTGCATATGCCCCCGCAGAAGCTAGTGTTCTAAAAGCAAAAGCAGTAGTAGATCCATCTGGAGCAGTTATACCTGTTTGTACTGATTGAATATTTTGATATGACCAAACATTAGTAGGCATTGTAATAGAATCCTTATTTATTAAGTACCAGGAATAGTGTTCAAATTCATATCTTGACTAAACGATATTAGATTTTTAGAATTATCAGATCTAGACCACTCATTTCCAGACCATACCCATTCATTTGGCCACTGCCAAGCAAACGCATTAATTTTTGGTCTTGTATTGGCTTCAGTCATAGTCAATGGATCATATTCAAACGCTGGATTTTCTGGAAGATTCAATAGACCTAATCTCTCAGCTTCCGATACTGGAGGATTTTCAACTATTGGAATCTCATAACGATCTGTAGTCCACCATATACCAAATTTACTATTTGGTTCATAGATATAATTCGTAATTCCACTAACATTATAACCGGTTGTTATTCCGCTCACCGATCCTCTTACAATAATTGGAGATTGTGTAGCAGGATGAGCAAATGTGATTCTCCATAAATAATTTCCATCAACCTTTTGAGCACCAGACATTAAATAAGAACGTTCATCCATGTTAACTGGAGCAAGATAAACAGTTTCCCATACAATACCATTTCCAAGAGTGTGGCATTCTCCAATAATAGAATTTAATCGTTTTGCCTGATTGTATGAAATTGCACCACAGCATCCATAGAATGTTAAACCATTAGCCAATGGAGGATTAAAAGTTTGATTTGAGGCATAGCTTCTTGGGAACATTTGATTTTCACAAGGAGTTTGTGCACCAACAGAAGATGTACCATTGTAATATGTAATTGGATTCCAATATGTAAATCTACCTGTCTTATTTAAATATTGGTGTCTTATATTTTCAAAATGCATTGGTCCAGCTTCACCATATTCAAAATTAACCCCCAATGCTTTGGTTCCATTTAAATAATAACCAAACGTTACTCCTTTTGAAACATAATAATAATTTCCATATGTTATATTTTTTGATAGATCGGGTCCATTAGCAGCATCATAATCATTATTCCATGTTTCTATTGCTACCCATGTATTAATTGGTTTCTGTATTCCGTTCCATTTAGACTGTGCTAATGCAGGATAATTAATTGGATCTGATTTTTGGAATTTTGCCCATGTTACATTACCAGTTGCTATATGCCGTCCCCATTTTACATCAGCAAGTAATGCCATAAATGCCATTGGATACCAGTTTGTCCAGTAATGATTATAAATTGTTCCGGCAGGTAATGTATTAGCTGGCCATGGATTCCCACATTGATCAAAATAATCAACATCCCATGTTGGTATTCCAGTAGTAGATCCCCTTAACAATTCTAAAGTTTTGGAACCAGCTGTTCTACCATTTAATATTTCAAGACCTTTAATTGGAATATAATTTGCAGGACCAAAGGTTGCACCTGCAACCAAATTATTTTTATTAATTCCCCATACAGGATTTAAATGCCATGACATCCATAGGGGTGATCTATCCGTTCCACATTTTGCAGGATGACACATTGTTGACAAAGATGCTCCTGTTGGATCAAAATCTTTAAACCCACAACTTCCAACTGTTTCAGCACATCCATAAAAGTCAATAACCTGTCCGGCTATTCCTGAATTTAAATAATTATCTGGTAACCATTTTTTTGTTGAACTATTTGTTGGAGAACCTAAAACACTATATCTATAGCGCATTTGCCAAGTTGCAATATTATTTTTACCAAATGTATTACCATTGTTTGCAAATTGATATGAACTTCCTCTGTAATCAAGATTTCTATCTACTACTACAGGGCTATTGGATGTCATATCAATTTGACCACCAATACCAGCATAAGTATGAATATTATCAATATCACCTACTCTGACTCCGTATACTGATTGATTTGATGATAATGACGGCCACATATCATTAAAGGAATAATAGTTTGCCATCGGCCTATCATAAGTGCTAGTAGATGCATTTAATGGATAGGGAACATAATCATTACTTGACCAATTTATTTGTCCAGTTAAATATGGTCTATTTGAAGGATTATTATAACTTGGAACATTGTATCCTTTCGTTCCGTGATTTGTTTTATAATATCCATAGTTTCCAGATAATGAATTATCTGCAACAATTCCATTAGAGGTTTTAAAATGATCTGCTAAATCATTCATCATACCTGCAGTCCAATCTTTCATGGCTGAAGTATATTCTTGGCTTAACCAGATATCAGGTGACCCAGAAGCAACTATGTTACCTGGTATTTCTGCATTATTCATAGCAGTCATACCATCAACATATTTCCAAGATGAAGGATTTGTAGTCCAACCTCTTGTTAATAAGAAAGATCGCATAGAAGTTATGCCCCGAGTAACATAATAATCTGGAGCAGCACATATACCAGTAAAAGACGAATACCATTTACTACTTGTTGAAGAATTATTTGGATATAACCATTTTTGATAAAATCCAGTATCTCCAACACTACCACCAATACCTCTTAAATCAAACCAATTATAATATTCATCATCCATCTCCCAGTGAGCCATGGTAAATCCACAGGAACCTAAAATAGTATAAAAAGCATTTAATTCTGCTTTTGCAAATTCTACTTTACGTTTAAGCCATGGTGTGTAATATGTAGTTCCTGTAGTGGTTAAATTTACTACTTCTGTATCTTGAATTCCTTTAGTATAAACACCAAGAATTGCTCTCCAAGATCTACTTGGAAAAAATGTTCTGTATTTATTTGGAATCCATGAATAAAGCCTTACAGCTTCATATGCTGTTCTTTTATCAAAGAAGTTCGGAGCTCCAAACGTCAATCCAATATATCCAGTTGCCGTAATCCATGGTCCAGCACTATTACCTAAGTCGGATGTACCGTATTTATCAGTACCAACTGCAGCCCAACTTTCATCTGTTGCATATCCTGCACCAGTTGCAAGTGGATATATACCAGCATCCAAATTAGATCTGCTTGGACCAACAACACCCATCATACCAAAAAATATTATTGGCCACATATATGTTAAACCATTTTGACTTCCCCATGTCAAACCATCTTTATATAAATTATAAGGAGCAACATTTAATAGTCCAAATAGATCTGGATTTTCATAACCAACAGGAATACTATTTCTAGATTCGTTTGTGGTTACAGCATTATACATTATTTCTGGATTGTTTGGAAGATTAACAATGCCTCTACGCAATGCTTCTGGAATTGGAGGATTCTCAACAATTGGAATTTCATAATTTCCACTATTCCACCAAACACCAAATTTACTATTTGAATTATTAATATAATCCGTAACACCACTAATATTATATGCTGTAGTTACTCCACTAACAGAACCACGTATTATTAATGGTGATGGGTTGGTAGCAGGATTGGCAAATGTAATTCTCCACAAATATTGTCCATCAATTTTTTGTGAACCAGACATAAGATATGATTGCTCATCTAAATTAGAAGGTGCAAGATAGACTGTCTGATTTACCATTCCATTACCAAGAAGATTGCATTCACCAATTACTTGATTTGTTTTTCTTGCAAGATTCATTGTAATAGCACCACAAATACCAAAACAAGTTATTCCACTATAATATCCTGGAACACCTCTATTATCTACTAATACTTGTCCACCAACAGCACTTGTTACACAACTATAAGCTGAAGGATTCCAATGTAAAAATCTACCAGTTTTATTCAAATATTGGTGTCGTATGTTTTCATAAAACATAGGTCCTTGTTCACCAACAAATTGTGTCACACCAGTAGCAACATTGCCAGTGATGTGATATCCGAAGGTAACACCAGTAGGAACATATGTTTGACCACCGAGACCCATATTTTGCGATAAATCATTATCAGCAACACTTGAATAATCTCCAGATAAATATAATTTTTGGTCTACAAGCCAAGTATTAATTGGTTTTTGAATACCATTCCATATTGATCCGGGAACACTCTCTAACAATCCTTCTTTTTGAGCGGCGGCTCTGTAAACATTTCCAACTGCTACTTGTCTTCCCCAATTTACATCATATAATAAAGCCATGAATGCCATTGGGTACCAATGACTCCAGTATTGGTTATATATGGATCCACCCGGTAATGTATTTCCAGGTAATGGGAAGCCACAAGAATCAAAATGACTAGCATCCCATTTAGTAGATGTACCCAACCATTGTCTACTGATAGCACCCATAGTCAAGCCATTTAAAATACTTGGTCCACGCAATGGGATATGGTTGGCTGGACCATAGTTTGAATTAACATTTATTGCAGTAATTCCCCATACTGGATTTAAATTCCATGGAATCCAACCAGGAGCTTTATTGTCACCACATCGATTTACTGAGCCATTGCTAGCACCAAGAACACCAGATGGATCATATCTTTTTGCTGCAGAAAGTCCATGAATTTCATAACATTCTGATGCTCTAAATGTTTGTCCTGCTAATGTTGAATTTAAATAGTTTGTAGGCACGAACCATAATGGGGCTTCATTGGCTAAACCAAGTACTTGGGATAATTGCCAATTGTAGTTTGCATAAATTCCAAACGTAGTTCCATTACTATATGAATTTCCATAAAATAATTTTTTTCTATCTAAGTTACGTAAAGAATTTTGTCTTGTTTCAATAAAATTAAATAATCCACCATATGGATAAATCGAATCTATTGTTCCCGCAACTTCACGTTGAACAAATCCTGGAGATGAAAATGCACTCAATGCATTAAATGCATAGTACGCTGTTTTTCTTCGATCAACACTACTACTGTTTATAATAGAAGTAGGATATGGAATAAAATCCGTAGAAGATTGTTTTATTAATCCTGTAAATGAATTGTTTAAAGCTGCAAATGTATAACCTTGTATCCCCACATCATTTTTATAATAACCATATGAAGCAAGTAAACTATTATCTGCAATTAATCCATTATATGATTTAAAATCATTTGCATAATCTTGCCAGTGTAGTGCAATCCAATCCGTTAAAACAGCACCATATTCATTTGGTGTGGCTTGATCTCTACTACCAGATTTTGCAATATTGGAAATTGTATCAAGAGTACCCATGGCAGTGATACCATCAACAAATTTTGCATCATTTGAATTTGTTGTATACCCGTGATTTAAAAGATATGATCTAAAAGAACTAATTCCACGGGCTATTAATGCATCTGGGGCTGCACATATTCCAGTATATGATGCATACCATGTACTTCCAGTTGGTGTATTATTAGGATATAAAAAGAAATTTCCAAATGAAGTATTTCCAGAATTTATACTAGCACAACTACCACAAACACCAATATTTCTAAAATCCCAAAAGATATACATTTCATCATCATATTCAAAGCCATTCATTAAGAATCCAGTATTACCTAATACTTTACAAGTATTTTGTAATTCTTTTCTTAAAAACTGCATTTTACGTTTTACCCAAGGAGTACGTATTGATGGTTTACCAGGACTTCCATATACTGAATCGCTTGGTATATTAATTAAATTTTCAGAATTTGTTATACCAGAATTACTAACTAAAGCATTATAATGTCTTGGATTATCAAAAATTCTATTTTTAAATGGAATCCATGAATAATAATTCGCAATATTATTGATTGTGGTAAGACCAATATGTCCAGTATTTCCAAAAGTTAAACCAATATATCCAGTAGCACTATTCCAAGGTGATTCTGTCCAATCAATATAATATTTGGATGTAAATGGATCATATCCATGTCCAATCCATGTATCATCAACTGCATTTGTTGCAAAACAGTTACCAGCCAATGCTGCTTTACTAGGACCACGAATACCAGGAGCACCTGGAACCATGGGATACATATAAGTTAAACCATATTGACCGCCCCATGTTTCTCCTTGATTCCAATTATTATATGGTACTGTCCACCAATAACCAAAAACCATTGGATTACTGTACGCACTTGATGCTGATATATTGGTATTAAGTAAAATCGGATGCATTATTTGACTTTTAAGTATTGTCTCGTATACTATTTATACTATGACCAACAAAAAATTGGAAGAAATGATCTACGACTACGGTGAAACTTTAAAGCACATTGGTAAGTTTGAAACCGATGAAAAGACTAGTTTAAAGGAATATAACAAATTGGTTGACCATAAAGAAAAATTGGTAGAACAATTTAATGAACATTTTAACAGCCATTCAAAAATGGCACAATCTTTAAACATTTTCTGAACTCATAACATTACCAAAAGTAGATTTTATAATCTGATCTACTTTTTCTGGGGCGTATCCACGTAATTTTTCCATTACATGTTTACGCATTTCAGAAGTCCATTGATCCAACCCAGTTTGTGAAGAATCTGGTTTCAATGTACTAACTTGCTGAACGTTATAAACATTACCTTCAATCAACTTTTTCATGTAAATATTTAGAATAATGGCAAAAATAAGAAAAACATCAAAATATGGAAAAAGGAAGATCAAACCACTTCCTCCTGTTGTAAAACCAGTATATCCTGAATATATTCAAAATTTTATTAATAAGGTTGAATCAACTACACCATATGTTGTGAAAGTTGATCAGTACACTGAAACAAATTCGTATCATGTTGGTGTACTTAAAAAGATTGATAAAGTACACAGATGTGTTTGGATGGCAAGTTTTGTTGATGAACCTAAATGGTTAGAAGTATTTTGGACAAGTGAATCATTTAAAAATTCCTAAATATTTGTAACATGTACGACAAATACTTCCAAGCAAATCCAATTACAATCGGTTCAAAAATTCCTAAGCACAAAGGTATTTTATTCTCTGGTGCATTAGCAGCAGGAGTTGGAGTTACTTTGAGTTTAGTAAATGGTACAGGTACAACGTTTAATGCTGCTATTACAGTTAATAGTACTCCATTTATTTTACCTATGCAGGTATACGCTATTCCAACTGCATTACCATCTGGTCTTACCGCATTCTATGTAAATTGATATGTCTAAAGACATTCGATGTCTCATTACCAACAACCTTCTTAAAAAAGGTGAGTGGTTTTGGCTATCGTGGGAAATGGATGCTGCTATCTCAGCACCGGGTCTAGCAGAATTAGAAATGCGCCGTCATGATCCTGACGATGATTTTGCTAAAATGTTATGGGAAGAATGGGAATGGACTCGGGAAATCGGCAACCCAGATCTTTAATTTTTACGTAATTGTTTTTGCATTGTTTCTAATGCACTTGATGCCCAACTATGTATTTCTTCACCATGTTCTTCTGGACCATCACGAACAATTTCTAAAATTTTTCCAATTTTTTCACTAGGAGATTCAGTTCCTTTGAAAATTCCTTTTGGGGCATCTAAACTATTTGGGCTTCTAGCAGGGATTTCAGAATCACCTCCAGTAACTATACGTCCACGAACAGCTTTTTTACCTTCATTCATCATTTTTGAAATCTTAGAAGTTATTGATTCTAATTTTAGTGATTTCCAGTTTGCAGTTGGAATTTCATATTTACCTTCATCTTCCGGCTCTTCTTCATCACCGATTACATTATTAGATACATCTAGTCGTACATCCTGAGCATCAGCATCACCATCTTGATCTACATCAGTTGGTTTAGAATCACGAGCCCAAGGAAATGAAGGTAGCCTACTAATTTCTTCCGTTCCTGAATCGGGATCTGTTGGATCAAAGTCGTCATCAGCATCTCCACGATAACCAGTTTCTACACGTTGAACATCACTACCAGCAGCTTGCTTTTCAGCTCGGATTTCTGCAACTCTATCTTGAAATCCATCAAAATCAAAGTCACTTAGTTCTCCACCGCCAGAACTTTTAGCTGCGGCAGCTGCTTGAGCAGCAGCAGCTCTTTCTTCACGCCGTCTTATGGTGGTTGCTGCATTGATTTCTTTTTGTCTAGCAAGTCCTGCTTCACTACGATTAGGCTTCTTAGCTTCAGTAAGCATTTCGCCTTTACGTGCGGCTTGTTCAGCTAGCATCTCAATACCCTTTTTATGGGCTTGCATACCAGCTTCGTTTAAGGAATGAATCCAACCGTAATAACCTTTATTCTTCATATTATTATTTAGTTGACACAAAAGTTCTATATGCTATACTACTTCTATGACTTATGGTTCACACGGTGCAGGTAAGGGAAGTTCCCCCAGACACGTAAATTTGGAACAATATGGCAAAAATTATGAAGCAATTTTTAAAAAGAAGCCAGTAAAGAAAAAGCCTAAAAAGGCACCTAAATAAACTACGCAAAAGTACTCAAGCGGTCAACGAGGTCACACTGTAAATGTGATGATTAATTTCTACGAAGGTTCGAATCCCTCCTTTTGCATTTATTATTTGACTTTCCCTTAGATACGTGTACAATATGACTATGGAAACACCCCCAGATCCAATTAAAACAAAGTCATATTATATTCAAGATTCAGTGTTAAAAAATATGGATAAAGCCAAGCAAGTTAAAAAAATGTATAAATCTCCTAAACATTACGAATACGATCCATCTCTCAATGGTTTACACGAACCTGGGTCAAACCAAGTTGTTATCAACCAAGCACTCAATGATCGAATGAAAGTCTTAGAGACTCAAAATGAACATTTAGTACAACGAATCAAACAACTAGAAACCATTCTTACATCTAAAAACTTTACTGACTTTACTGAAAAATTAGAAGAACTCATGGATAAACTCGATGATCTTCAATCCAGAGTTGATTTGCTTGACGAATAAATAAACCGGAGTATATTATTATTATGCCTAACTCAAAACAACGTACTACTAAACGTGCTCATAAAAAGCGTGAAGAACGCATGAAGCGCACTCGTATTCAGAGCCTTATGAAGGCTCGTGTTGGTACACTTCGCAGTCTTGACGCGAGTGGTCAACTTCCAGTATGTGTCAAGCAAAAGAGACTGCCCAATGGCTAAAACTGCCACAATGATGTCGTTTGATGAACTTCGAAAGAAGTATGATCATATTGATTGTTTTTTCACCTATTACAATGGAGAGAAATCTTCCTTTGATTTTTATGGCACTGATGCGAATGGAACTGAAGTTCGAATCTCCATTGGTGGATGTCCTGCATGGATTAAGACCATCGAGTTTGGTCCTAAAGATCCTATAAATATTAGTGATTCAATCGAACGTCATGTTCGATTTGTCTCTGTTACAGATAACCGTGGTAAGCAAGTTTACGAACAATTTTTTGATGTCTAAAGGAAATTAATGGGAAATTCAGATCATAACGATTTTAGAAATTGGCAAAATGGTGACGATAGCGAAGAGAACAATCCAAATAATGGATTTTTCTTCTTTGGTAATACTAGCCCAGAATTTAAGAAAATGTGGGATCAAATGCGTAATGGTGAAAACCCTGCAGATAGTCTTCGTGACTATCTTAACATGGATGACATTTTAAATCAATGGACTAAAGAAAATCAGAAGAAGCCATTTAATCCAAACAATCCACCAAAGCCTTCTCGTAGACCTATTCGACATAAGCCTAAGACGACTCCATTTAGTCAAGAAGAATATTTTAAACTTATTGAGATTCGTGGATATCTTGCTATCAAGGAACAGTTTGCACACGTTAAGGCATTAGATAAGTTGCTTAATCAAATTGTCATTAAGCCTATTGACAATCCAGGAGAATTCCAATGACATACATTGCCGGTGAAGCATATGAAAAGGGTTATAAAGCCCGTATGGGTGGTGCAGAAAAAGCATCAAATGTTTATGAATCTACCAGTGTGTATTGGCAAGAATGGGCTACTGGTTGGGATGATGCTCATACCAAGATCATCACCGAAGCCAGACAAAATGCTGGTTGTTCAAAGCCCAAGTGTTGTAAGAAATTTATTCAGGAATAAAAAAATCCCCGAAAGGGGATTTTTTAATCTGTTGTATGTGGTAAAAGCAATTTGTCTAAATGTTCATGTAAACTGGGATCAGTTGCTGCTTTAATAGTTTTATAAGCTCTTTTTGACATTGTAAGTCTACGAGCAGATTTTTGTTTAATTGCTGCAGATATAAATCCCGTTAATGGGGTTACTTCTACACTATGTCCTGCTGTTTCAGACTTACCCTGTTCTTTCCCTTTTCCTCTAGTTTTTCTTTTTATGGATGGATATTCAAGACCATTAGCCCAGTGTTTTATTACATCTGGTGTATCTATTTCATAAAACTTACCAGTTTCTGCTTTTATAATTGTTATTGGTCCAGATTTTTTACCATATCTAACTAATTGTGTTGCTGCTTCACGACTCAATTCTTGAGCCGTTTCGGGTGGTAATTGTATTCTATATCTACCTCTAGTGGTTTTTTCTAAATCAGCTAAACCTACACCTTGTTTTGCCCAGTCAGCTTTTATTAATTTTTTACCAATTGAAGGCCATTCAGTCGGAAACGTTCCAGAAGCTTTTGATGTTTTTACTTCTCCATGAACGGTAGTTTGTGTTGTTGGATCATAGACAAATGTATCTGGAATAATATCTGTAGAAAGTTTTCCTCCTGGTCTATCCGAAGCTGAAGGAGATTTTCTAGATCCTTTTAAATGACTTGTTACAAAAGTAGAAATTGCTTCATGTTTTTTATCATGATCTTCAATTTTATGCAATTCATCCAATCCTCTACCAAGAGATAATAGTCTTGCATGAAGTTCTGCATGATGTCCTGTTGGGGACTTTGGATTTTGTAAAATACCTAATTTTTGTTCTGTTGGATCGGCCCCATTATTAAACAGATTTGTTACTACTCTAGAAATATTAGCATGATGTTCTCCATCTGGAGATCCATTTAAATCTTTATCTTGAAAATATGTCATCACTTCTTCAACAGATGTCTTACCATCTAAATTTTTATCTGGTGTAATCTCTTCATTTTCTTCATTTAAAATATCTAAAAATTCTAAATGATATTCTTCAGCAAAACTCTTTGTAGGATAATTTAGCCAATGAATATCTTGTTTACCAGTATCTGCATCTATAGAACGAAGAGCTATTTTTCCTTTTGGATTTCTGGCTTGATATCTTTGTAAATATGTTTTAGTTTCACTCGATGGAAGATGTTTCCATGCTTTAGCTGCTTTAAATTGTATCATTTCTTCTGGACAAACATCAAACATTTCACAATTGTCTAGACCTACTGGTGGTTTTCGTCTCTGCATTGGAGCCATAATAGGATCAAAGCCACCAACACCACCCTGATTGTTGGATACCACAGGTGTACTAATGGTTCCAGCACCACCACCTCCACCACCGACACCCATATCTTCACACAATGCAATATAGCTAGTGTTTGGGTTTTTATTAAGAGCAATATAACCTTCAACCAATCCTGCAAATTGGGCATCACTAATGTCATAGGCTTGAACTGATTCACTAAACAATTGAAGTGTACTAAGATAATTTGTTAACTGAGCTTTTGTTAATCCAGAAGGTAGCTGTTCAAAGATTTTCTTTAATTTAATAATCAAATATTCAAATGAATCAATACTGCCTTCTGACTTTAATACATTACCACTTGAATCAATTGCACCAGCACTATAAGCAGCCAATTCGGTATACGGTGAAGAAATACCTTGCGCAAATTTATAAAAATAAAAGGATGGAATGTATTGTGGTGTGTTCATTTTTCAACCTGTAGTAATTTTCTATCTACTCTTGGGTCAGTATTCAATTCCAGGTATTTTACTTCTGGTAAATTTTTAATATTAAAATTTAAGAATACAGTGAATGATTTCAAATACGAATATAGTCTTGGTTCAACTTTAAAAAACAAAATGCGTATGGCATTTTCTTCGCCAAACACATTTCTTAAAATTATTATATGATTTATTATAAGTCGTTCACGTATTGACTTTAAAGTTTTATGTTTATGAATCTTCTGTAAAAGTCTTTTTACATATTTGATTCTCTTCAGATCATCCATGAACTCGGCTTTACCGGTGCACTCACTATTGAAATAACAGCCCTGACAGAATTCGAGAAATATATCTTCTGTCAGGGGAGTATTTTTATCAACCATTATTATCTCAGTGTTGGCAACCGCAACCATTTTGATCTAGTTCCATATTATATGAAGAAGTGGCTGTTGGAACGATTACCAGACTAACTTTACGTAGATGGTTTGGTTGCATGGTTACAGTAACTTGAAGAGCCAAAGAATGACCAATTTTCTCTTTGATACCATCGCCTTGTTTGAACCCAGCCTTATTGACATCATCATACGGATTTTGACCATATACACCCAATTGTGGGCTTCCGTATTGAACAAGTTCAAAGTTACTTACACCATCTGGAATTTGCATTTTTGGTGCTGCAAAGTCTAAACCAAACATATTCAATTTTTGTGCTACAACACCCATAATAGCATCTGGATTGATGTAGTCTCTCGAGGAGAAGGTGTACAACATAGCGTTAATAGCGTCTATCTGCCTTGGGAGCGATAGGTTGAAGGTTCCCTTGTCTGTGAGTGGAGATTGACCAACTTTGCCTTGTGGGTCACCAATATAAAGACCACCACCAAAGGTGTGTTCACCCGCATTTTCAACGAGTTTGGTAATTCTGGAGATGAGTTGTTTAAATTTCATGGTTGTCCTTTATTTAGTCCTATTTTTTATTAGCCCATATAGATCTGGGTTGTATACTTGTTCATTAAGAGATCTGAGGGTATTCTTGGCAATATTTTCTTTAATTTGTTTCAACCCACACTTATTTTTAAATGATGGGTTTTCTTTAACAATTTTACTAGAAGGAATCTTTTTCATATCAGTGCCTATTTTGATGTTCACCCTTATGATGTCCGTTATCAGCCCGATTATCGGATTTATCCCGAACTCTTAAATTATTTATACCTTTTGAACCACCACTACGAAGAGGCTTTTTATGGTCAATGTCTTTTCCATCACCCTTTTTGGCTCTACCCTTTTTAATCATAAGATCTCGTGCAGCACCTCGTGCAGCACGTTCTTTTCTTTGCTTCTTTTTACCGTGATAATTTTTATATTCTTTTTTATAATCTCGTTTATATTCTTCAATAACAAGATCATTAATCAATCCAATAATACATACTGGATTTTGATACATGCGTGTAACAGCATTTTCATAAATTGAATTAATGTTCACCATAACATATTCAGAATTTTCAATCAATAGATTGGATGAATTTTCTATTAGTTCTGCTTCTATGTTTGTTATTAACTGATTACGAACTAGATGGGCTATAACAAAATTATTACTTAAAGATTCGATTAAAAGATCGTTGAGGAAAATAACCGCTTCTCCTAAAACTTCAGAACTGATATTTTCACCCTTCATCACAGGAATTCTGATTGTCTTCTTACCAATCGTAACATAATTGTATTGCACAGAATTTAAATCTTTATTATTAAACCCTGGTAGAAGACTAGCATTTAATAGGAAGTCATGATTTTTAACCAGGTAATCAACCATTAATTGAACCGGTTCAATAGAATCTTTAGGTACAAGAATCCCATCTCCCTTTTCTTTTTTCTTTTCTTTTGGTTGTGTTTCTTCAATTATTGCAGTATACTTCTTTAGTGTCTCGGCAGCTGAGGTCTTATAATTTGAGATATTAGAAGCTGTCATAGTATCTTTAGCTTTTGACATATCAAAATTAGATTCGGCTGAAATGGTAGTAAAATAATCATCCGTCATAGGGAAAATACCATTAACAGTAATTAAATGGTTTGGAGCCATTTTTGGGTCAGTAATATTGTCACCACGTAATACAGTTTTTAACAGTGTATTGATAACATTTATTTTGAGCGGAGATTTATTTCCACGCATTAATTCCGATGCACCTTCTTGCCAAGCTTTTATATAACGTCCCATAGATGCTAATGGATTTATATTTCCATCTTTATCGATTACAGTTCCAGTAACATTTCCAGATGCATCTTTGACAGGTGTAGATTGTAACTTCTTTAACATCTCTGGATCAGATTTAATCTGTGTTAACATTTCATCTGGAATTAAAACATCAGAGAATGCTGCTTTTCCTTGTTGCATTTTTTGAAATGCTGCTGCAAGTTTGGGATCTGATGCAATTAAATTTGGATTGGACAAAGCTTGTGTTAATGCCCCAGCAACAAATCCTTTAAAGTTTTTATTTGATTGATCAAATTGGTTTGTAGATAGAGACATTTCTCCACCCGCTGCAACTTTAAATCTATAATCTCCACATTGCATATCACTCGCACCTTCGGAGTTAACAGGTTTTCCACCATTTTCTACATTAGTTAAGAGATTTTGAATGCATTCATCACCAATCTGTGATAAAATCTTACGTGCAGTAAAAAATGCTGCTCGTGTAAAATCACTAGCATCGGCTGTCATAGCACCATATGTTAACATCTCTTGTTTGCTAGCACCTGCTTTTAATTTTGCAATGAATACCAAAGCATTCATTACTTGTTGATTATAGGGAGTAGAAGATGTATCATTAATACCATATTCAACTGTTAAATTTTCATATGATAACTGATCAAACTCATTATTTGGAGGAGGTTGACGAATCATTTTGAAATATTCATTACGCAATTCAGGAGGCATTCCCAACAACTGCTCTGGTTCCATTTCACTCATTGTTTGGAACATTTGTTCTTTAGAAAGTTTCTTGGCTTTACCAGATTCTTTCTTTTCACCCGAAGAAGGTTTTGTTTCTTCTCTATCTTTGGATTCTCTTTTTCCTTTTGCCTCTTCTTCTTTTTTACCTTCTTTTTTGCTACCTTCTTTTTCTTTCGTATCACCAAACAAAAGTTTAGATGCACGAGTTTGTTCAAAATCTTTAGAGTTTGTAGCCTGTTGTGCTTCTTCGAGTGTTAAAACATCTTTACTTAATTTTTTATGTAAACTTGCATTAAATGAATCTTTAAAGATTAATTGTATGCGACCACTTTTGGTTTCAACCAAAATTACTTCTTTAATTAGTTCCTGTTTTGGCTTACGGTCTCTTGGAATTTGTTTAGAACGTTCTATACGTTTACGTGCGGCATCTTTGGCACGATTGTCTCCTGCTGCAGATTTAGCCCTATCTTTTTGTTCTGAAGCACCTAATTGGGATGCTTCATTGATAGTCGAAGGATTTAAAAGTTTTGATAACAGTGTTTTAAAGTTCATCTTAAATTATTTAGGCTCTGACGAATCCTTATATTCTTCCAGAGGATTGTATAATTTAAAATTTTTATGGGTTTTTATCTTCCCATTTACTAAACTTTTAATTCCAGTATAAGAGAGATTGTTGTTCCTTGCAAATTCTTTTAAATTTGTCACAGGAATAACTTGATTTGTTGTCATCTCTAGAAGAATAGTAGATTTGGTTTTTATGACCTTTTTTCTAACTGGTTCCTTTAATTTGACTCGTGGACCAACCTCCATGATTGGTCTAACCTCTACTGCAGTCCAACCTTTATAAGTTTTACGAGTACCGTTTAAAAGTTCACATATTTTACTTGATGTCATACCGTGTATGGCAGCAAATTCTCCCATATTAGAAAAAAAGACTTTTTCTTCTGTGTCAACTCTCTTTAACCAATAACCATTTTTGGTAGCAACATCAGTAATCCATTTCCAATATCTACCTTCTCGACGAAAGAATCCACCATGTTCTTGAACAAATAGATGTCTGGCTTTTACAGATTTTGAATTGTCGTTCATCTGTGTCCATAGTTTGGTTCCGCGTGTATTTACGGTTTCTTCTAATGAACGTGATTCATACTGTGTCATGATGTTTCCTATAATCTGTAATCAAGAATTTTAAATGTTTAACATGGTTAATTGGTTTATCTTGAAATACTTGATGAAGACCATCTTCACATGCAATCATTATTGCAAAATTGTCAATAATAATACCGGTTCGTTCTTGAAACATTAATGAATAGGCTGTAGCCTGAGCAAAGTAGTTATCAACATCTTTGGTTCGTTTTTCTTTTGTACTTGCTTTAAAATCAATAATAGAAAGTTTTCCATCATATTCAGCAATACAATCTGTTCTTCCTGCTAGACCCAATATCTTAGACCATAGTGGAGTTTCTAATGCTACAATATTATCAATTTTGTCGATCTCTGGTCTTAGAATTGAAAATAAAGATTTAATTCCAGAATGAAGATTGTCATAGTCTAGGTCTTCATTGTTTAAATATTTTTCAATAAGACTATGAAATTTAGTTCCTCTAGCAAGAACTCGTTTACTTTCTTCTGGATTCTTTCGTCTCCATTCAGCAAAAAACTCTTGTTTACGAAACCCTACGACTGTAGTTACAGAAGGAAAAATTCCTTCTGGTGTATTATACATTCTAGGTCCAGTACTAGATACTTCATTTAAAGAACCTTCAAGTAATAACGGCTTGTGAACAAATTGTTTAGTAGATATAATAGCCATAGAATTTCACCAGATGAGTATACAACAAATTAACAGATATGCAATTATTTATAGGATTCTATAACGCTTAGAGAACTGACCCATTGCTTCTGCGCCTAAGCCCAAATCAATGTCTTGAGCCCTTCCTTTTGCGGCATATTCTTGGGATCCTCTTTTTGGACTACTGCCACCCATACCAATAGGTGGTATGATAGGAGGTACATAAGGTGGACCGTCCGGACCCTTACCATCTTGACCATCATCACCTTTACCATCACCCTTATCAGAATTGTCTGCTTTGGCAGGTTTTTCATCGGGTACTTTAGCAGGATCTGGTACTTTAGCAGGATCTGGTGTTTTAGCCGGATCTGTTACTTTAGCAGGATCTGGTACATTGTCTGGTGCTTTAGGGGGAACTTTATCTGGTACTTTATCTGATACATTGGCCGGAGTTTTAGCTGGTGCTTTTGGAGGAGCTTGTTCCGGAGCTTTTGGGGGAGCCTTATCGGGTGCTTTTGGAGGAGCTTGTTCCGGAGCTTTAGGAGGAGCTTTCTCTGGTGCTTTTGCCGGTGTGACAGTAGGTGCTACGGTAGGAGCTTTCTCTGGTGCTTTAGGAGGAGCTTTCTCTGGTGCTTTAACTGGTTCTACTGGTTTAACGACTCGAGGCGCAGTTGTTGAACCAACTCCTTCTGCGGCTTTAACTCCTTCTCCGGAAGTCACAGATGCTGGAACTGGTCGTGCAACTTCGATTGCAACACCAGGTGTTCCAGTTACTGTAGAAGCAGTAATAGCTACAGATGCTGTTGCAGTTTGTGCAGCTTTTTTAGCTTCTGCTACAGCTTTTTCTATGCTTAGTTGTATAAAACTTTTAACTGGTCCTCGTGGTTTTGGTTTTGGACTTATCTCTGGTCCAGATGTTGGCTTAGTAAATTCCGCTTCTCTTGCTTTTTGTTCTGGAGTTAAAGTACTTCTATTTTCTCTTGTAACACGTGCACTACGAGCTGCTGCAGCTTCATTACCAGCTTTTTCTGCTCTGGCGATAACTTCTTCAGCTTGTTTCAATGCTTCAGATGAAGCCTTTCCTGGTTGAATATTGTATTTACCTGAAAGTGCTTTTCTTATTTCTTCCGGTGTATTACCACGTAGAGCTAACTCTTGAGCTTCTTTTTGAATTTCGCTCAATGACTTTTCTGAAAATTTAATAATTTGACCAGCTTCTTCAGCATTCTTAGCAGCTTTTGCAGCTTCTGCAGCCTTTAAAGCTTCAGCAGCTTTTAAGCCTTCAACTGTTTTTAAAGCTTCAGCTGCAGCCTTTGCTTCTTTAGCTAATCTTGCAGCTTTTGCAGCTTCTGATGCACCTTTAATAAATTCAGGCAATTTAAATAACACATCTGTCTCTCCACCTTCATTTAGCAATTTGCACTCAACCCATTTTCTAAATGAAATACCAGATGTAACTTCTTTGATACCGTTAAGATTATTATTATAACGTTGTTCTAAAATTAAATTGAGTGTATATGGTATCATGGTGGTATACTTATTTAGTTAACCGGTAGGTAGCCCAGAACCTCGTGTACCTGGAAAATCTGTTGTACTTTCTTTACTATTTGCACGTCTCTCTGCAGCTTTATCTCTAATGATTTGCATCGGAGAAGCGGCTCTTTCAGCTTGTGTTTGTGCCTGAAGCTCTGCAACAGTAGGATACCTATCAACTGGTTTACCTTTCGCTTCTTGACCAGCATATGTTTTGGCAATTTTATCAGTTAATCCTGTTGCATCATCAATAGCCCCTCCCGCTTTATATGCACCATATGCAACTGGAAGCATTGCTGCTCCAGCCACTACCCCCGGAAGAACTGCGGCTCCACCTGCCATTAAAGCTGCACCGGGTGCAGCTCCACCTAATGCTGCGGAAGTAGCAGCAGCAGCACCAGAAAAGGCACCAAAACCAGTTGCCATTTTTGTTGATCCTCTGTACATAGGGTCTTCTACGCCAAGAGCGTCCAATGCCATATCAGTTGGTTTATCTGTAAGTTCAGATGCTACGAATCCAACAGCTGCAGGACCACCTAAACGAATAACACCTTTTGCTACATCTTTTGCTTTTAGTAATGCTTCAGGAATACCAGCCGTTGGGTTAGTTACTACTTTTGCTGCTGTTTTTGCAGTACCTACAACAGCATTTTTAGTAGCATTAGTTGCAGTTTTTGCTGCATCGGCTACTTTGGTAACAGCTGCTCCTGTTGTTTGAATTGGACTCGTTACTAAATCTTTCCCTCTTTCAGCCCACTTTACAGTTGGATCTACAAATTCTTTTTTAAATTCTTGTCCAGTATTTGTTATTAAATCCTTGCCAGTATTTAATACTATGCCTTCATTGATTTTTAATAATTTAGCTTCTAATAATTTAATTTGTTCTTGAAGTTGAATTGTTTTATTAAGATATAATTGTGTTATGTAATCCATAGTAATTTTCTTTATATTTTATAGGTAGAAATAAATTTATTAAGCTTGTTCTCGAGAAAATACGTTATTAGGAGTGCGTTTTGCATATCGCGCACCAATATCGGCTTGTGTTATATTACCTTGTTGAGGACTTCCTGGTCTAATGGTGTCATTCATAGAACGAAGTTCGCTTTGTAATGCAATAGTTTCTTTACTAACTTCAGCGTCTGCTCCACCTGCATTCCATTTCGCTTCATCTTGAGCTCTAGATTCCTTCCATTTTGCTTTTAACTCGTCTCGTGCAGCCGTTGCAGAAATGTTTGCAGATTTTATAGCTGCATTTCTTGCAACATTTTCAGCACGTCTTTGTTCTCTATTGTCGCTACTACCAGTAGCGGTTCTATTGTATGTTGGAGTTGATCGTGGCATTCCTCTTGCATATTTTAACCTTGTCATAACATCCATAGATGAAAGATCGGTTGATTCAGTGCTATCTACATCCGTTGTATCGGTGGTATCGAGATCCGCTGTATCAGTGCTATCAGTGCTATCCCCTGTGAGTGTTGGCATAGAAGATGTAAGAGGCTCTTTCACACCATATGGTGTTGGTCTTTTTGGATTTAGGATTTTAGAATCAAGTCCAAACAGCGATGTTGACTTACCAGTATTAATACTAGGGCCGGGTGTAATAGTTGGCAAAACAGTACCGGGAGGCGGTATTAGAGTTGGATTAACAGGAGTTCCTTTAAGCCTTTTAGTATTATCAATTTTTATTTTGTCAAATGGAGACGGTGGTGAAGATAGTGTGGTTGGTTTATTTGGTTGAATTGGTAGTTCTTTCATCCCACCGCGAATGCCTAGTATTATTCCATCATCAAATTTGTTAGGTGTACGAGGTTTACCTATATCATCAAAAATACCTTCTCTAATTACTCCAAACGGATTTGATGTAATATTTTTGGTATGCTGAATATTCTCAGGTGTACCATTTTGATTATTTCGTTCTATAGCATTAATTGCTTGACGAATGGTTGATGCTGAGTTAATATTAGGATTAAATGATGATGGTTTATATAATTTATTCTGTTCAAGAATATTTTTTATACTTGATACCATATTATCTGGGGTTTTGACGGGTTTATTAATTTCATGTGGTTTCCCCATAAAATCTTTAACTTCCCAATAAAAATTACGATCTTGTTTATTATCCATGGTTATGAAATATTTAGATTTCTATAAATACTTAAAAGGTATGAATAAACAGGTCCTCTTGTTAAACCAAGATAATACACCCCTTAATATCATTACCATTAGTAAAGCCTATAAATTAATAGCCAGAGATAAAGTTTGGGGAGATTCCTCAGATGAATTTATTGAAGTCGTTTCTGTATCCAAAACTATTAAAATTCCCAAAATTTTAATTTTAAAGTATTATGTAAAATTACCCTTTAAAAAGGCTGCTGCATCTAGGCAGAATATTTTACGACGTGATCTCTATTGCTGCCAATATTGTGGAAAAGAGATGAATAATAAAGAGGCTACAATTGACCACGTTGTTCCTACCTCTAAAGGTGGAGCATCTTCTTGGGTGAATATGGTAGCCGCATGTAGAGCATGTAATCTCTTTAAAGGCAATCGATCTGTTAAAGAAGCAAATATGGAACTTATTAGTAGACCAAAGGAGCCTTCTTACGGATTCTTGTTTGAAAACATGCTAATTACCTTTAGAAAGAAAAAATAATGCCCAACTACGCTTTTATATGTAATGGATGTGACCATACCTTTGATGAAATGTTATCTCTATCTGATAGAGAAATTCCATGTAAGAAAGCATGTCCAAAGTGTAAGAAGAAAAAGGTTCAAAGAGATTGGCAAGCCAGCACACCAACTTTAGCAATCGATGCTACCTTAACTCCAAAGAAAGTTATGGGAAGTCAATTTAAAGATGTTATTGATAGAATTAAAAATAATGGTCAAGTTCCAAAAAGATTTCATGCCAAACTTGATGCAAGTGCAAGTATGAATGCTGGAAAAATTGTTCGTTAAGTTTTAGATTCTATCAAAGCCTTTAACACATAATAACTGTCAATAACATCTGTAACAGGATTACTTAAAGTTTTCTGACCAAACACTGATTTCAGATCAGTGTTTGTTTCTTTGCTGAAGGTCTCATACATTACCTGTTTATCAGCGTTACCTTTGCCTGTGGCGCATTTCTTTACCTTGGCTGGTTCTACGATAGTTACTGGAATGGCGTGTTTGTAGAGTTTGTATTTGAGAAGACCCATATTCTCGGCTAAATTAAATACTCTACCTTTAGCACCATAGGCATAACCCTCCATACCAACATCAGCAGCACCAATACAAAGATTTGTTGCCCATTCTGATATGGTATCAAATCTATCTACGTCTTGTATATATTCCTGAAATGATTCACCGGTAATATTTGGTGCAATCTTATCAGCATATTTTTTAATATTGGTAAGATAATAGAAAAAACAATTCTCAAACTTAAATGTCTTGCGTTCATCAAATAAACACAAGCAAGGGCAAGTTATAGAATAATCGATTCCTATTAACATAGTGTACATGGATATTTATTCCGAAAACCAAGGCCAGTCACATACTTCTTGTTTCATAACAGTATCTATCCATGAATAATAATAATCAATTTTTGCAGCACCATTGTCCACAACAGATTGTGTTTCTGGATCAATACTCATAAAATTAATTATGCCTGCTAACTTACCATTATCTTCAAATACTGCACCACCAGAATCACCAAAATATATTGATCCTTTATTTGCAAGCATTCTCATAATCTGACCATTGTCTTCAATCAAACTCCCATAATAGTTCATGACACCTTTTTTACTTACCTTCTTATAACCTAGACTCCATCCAACAGTTGTTAGAGATTCACCGGAAACTAATTCAAAAGTTGTTTTTATTAGATTTGTTGGTGGTTCAACACAATCGGTATCAAGAATACAAATAACAATATCATTGATTAACATTCCACTATAATATGGTTCTTTAGTAATTATTTTTATAATTCTTACTAGTTGTCCACTATGTGTCCAGAAGTAACCAGGAAAATTGTCAGGATCACTAAAGCAATGTCGGGCACTGAGTATTGCTCTTGGATGAATTAAAACTGCT
>Ga0209296_1000471_pt1 | contig 34910 bp, 61 predicted proteins | sample S_130206_EF_Meta_FD_187319 | JGI IMG/M metagenome (GOLD analysis project Ga0209296, IMG submission 187319) | Freshwater microbial communities from Lake Simoncouche, Canada to study carbon cycling - S_130206_EF_MetaG (SPAdes) (version 2) | ecosystem: Environmental > Aquatic > Freshwater > Lake ... | reverse complement strand
AACAAATGTTTAGACCAAGACACATTTTTCTTTACTCGTATTACAATTGAAACATGTATGACATCAGGTGTTAGAACAATTATCAAAGGTGAACCTAAAGTAATTGGAATATACGATATGATGGGCCGTCCTGTTCAATATATTCGTAAGGAAGAAGTATTAATTTATCTTTACGATAATGGAACAACTAAAAAGGTCTTGATACATTAATACAATTTACTTATCATTATCAAAAATTAGATATATGAGCAAAGTAAAAATTTCAACAGACAAAGGTGATATGATTGCAGAGTTGTATGACAACGAAACACCAATCACCGTTAACAACTTTTTAAAATTAATCGGAGAAAAATTCTACGATGGTTTAAATTTCCATAGAGTAATCCCTGGCTTTGTAGCTCAAGGTGGTTGCCCAAATAAAAGAGGTGATGGTGGTCCAGGTTATAACATTCAATGTGAAGTAACTGCACCAAAACAATTCCATGATACAGGAGTTCTTTCTATGGCACATGCTGGTAGAAACACAGGTGGTTCTCAGTTCTTCATCTGTCACAACAGACAAGGAACTCAACACTTGGATGGAAACCATACATGTTTTGGAAAGGTGATTGAAGGTGTTGATGTAATTCATCAAATCCAACAAGGAACCAATATCAATTCAATTTCTGTAATTTAATTTAAGACCCCTCCCACAAGAGGGGTTTTTTATTTTCTTAAACTATTTATCGTTAAATTAAATTTATGAAAAAACTATTATCAAACATTTTAACTTTTTTAGGTTTTAACAAGCGTGAAGATGATATTGAAAAGGCATTAAACATTTATAAAGGTAAATTTGCTTTTTGTGGTGCGTCAAGTGCGGTTCCTACAGGTAAGATGATTACTGTACAGGGTAAACAATTTAAAGAGGGATGTTCTATTTGCCCTGTTATGAATGGACCATCAATTGCAAATCTTAAGTTGGTTCCAAACCCATCTATCACACCTGATGGTACAGAAGATACTGTATGGTCATTCTTTTGGTATTATGATGAAGTACCACAGGCTCCAACTTGGGAAACTTTACCTACAGTAAGTCGTACATTTGTTATTGGTGACGAACCAACGACTCAAATGAGTAATATGTTCTGTATGCCGTGTAAAGTTATTAAATCAGTTAATGGTACTGAATTATCTGAATGTTATGGGCCAATAAATGAAGCGGCAATTCCATTACGTAGAGCAATTAGTGTTAAACCTGGTGAAACATCAGTAACACAAGCACCTGAAGGGTCAACATATTCTGTAGGAACAATTATTCCCGTGAATATACTAAATGAACTTAAATCAAAAATCTAAACTATTTATAATAAACAAAAAATTATGAAACACATTTTAAATAATTTATCCGAAGAGGAAAAAAACAGTATCCGTGAACAACATACAGGTGGTATGAAAGTTATGACTGAGAATTTCAGCAAGTTATTAAACTCAAAACTTGGTGATGCAAAACCATTAGTTGAAGACGAAGTTAAGAATATAAGAAAAAAAACAACAAAGTAATTTATGAAAAGAGTTGTCAGAATTAGTGAACAGGATTTATCCAAACTACTTTCAAACATTATTAAAATGTCTTTGGGAGGTAATAAATTAGATTCTTCTTCTACTGATAATAAAATTAATTCTTCGGATACCAAAACTTTAGAAGACAAGGTCCCAAGTAAAACAACATCAGATGACGATTTTTATAAAAAAGTTTTAGAATGTCTTGGGGCAAAACCAACTAAAGGTAATATGGATTTTATGTATGCTTGGAGGCAATCTGAAGGGGCTAAGGCAGATTTCAACCCATTTAACACAACTAAGAATATGCCAGGTGCAACCAATTATAATAGTGTTAAGGTTAAAAATTATAAATCTAAAGAAGACGGTATTAAAGCAACTTGTGATACATTAAAACTAAGTTACTATAATGACATTGTTAATGGATTGAAAAGTGATGTTGGACTTTATGAGTTATCAAGAATGAGAAGTCTTAAGACATGGGGAACAGGAGAATTATTGGCGAAAGTTGCTGATAGTTATATGGGAGGAGCGTCCCCAAAACCAAATCCTATTGATACAGGAATTGCATAAAAATATTAATTCAATAAAAACCCTCAAGTTGAGGGTTTTTTTATTATATTTGCTTCATGAAGAATCAAGTGAATATAGTAAACAAAAAGGCCAAGTTTGAATATGAATTTATTCGTACTGAGGTTTGCGGTATTATGTTAATGGGTTCTGAAGTTAAAGCAATCCGTGACGGTAAAATATCATTAGTAGAATCTTTCTGCACATTTATTAATGGAGAGTTATTTCTAAGAAATGCAAACATATCTGAGATGTCTTCAGATTATACTCACAAATCAAATCAAGACCGAAAAATATTATTAAAACGAAAAGAGTTGTCTCGTTTGGAAAAAGAATTAGTTAAAGGATTAACTATTGTACCTTATCGTATTTTCTTAAATGAGAACGGATTTATTAAAATTGAGATTGTTTTGGCGAGAGGTAAAAAATTACACGATAAGAGAGAGACAATCAAAGTTCGTGACATTGAGAGAGACATTAAACGAAATTCTTAATATTTAAGAATATGAAGTATGTCATTACAGAATCAAAATTAGAACAAACAATCATCAACTATTTGGATGAATTATTTGATGTGGACAATATTAATTCATTAAACCCTTATGAGTATGATGATGAAACTGGTGAGGAATATGATGATGATACAAGAGTAGAGTTTTATATTGGTGACTACGAAGATGGTGATAACGATATTTTTAAATGGTATGATTGTGAATATTTTTATGAAGATTCTGAACCAAGAAATCGTTGTCCATTAGTTGTTATTGAACATCCTTATGATAATACATTAGTTGGGTACTTTGGAGATAAATGGGAAGGACCATTTAAAAAATGGTTTAAGGAAAATTTTGATTTACCAGTTAAAACTGTTGAGTGGAAAAGGTTAAGGGATTAAATGGAAAAAACTCCTGAACAAGTTAAGAAATTAGTTGAAACTTATTTAAAAACCGAGCATGTTCATTCTTATCATGTTCTAAACATAGATTACACTTTATCTACGACGTATGACGGAGACTATCCATCATTTACAATTATTTATCAAGAAAATAATAAAGAAGACGATAAAGATATTTTTAATACATTGACTGAAGGTATTGAAAGATATACAAACTTAAAACATAAACGAGACTATTGGATTGGAGTTAGTTGGACATGGAGTTTATAAGATATGCTATAAAATGGATTGGTTCAAATTTAGCAATACCTTTTTGGGTTGTTGGACATGTTCATTTAACCATGAACGTTTATAAAGACATTTATGAAATTTTAGCATCTTTCGGAATGAATTTAGTGGTAGCTCTTGCGTTTTGGTTAGAGTGGAAAGATAGAAAGAAAAATTAAATACTATTTATAATCTCACAACATATATTATTTTTAAAAAAAACACAAAATGGGAGCACAACATTTAAATCAACAAGAAAAGGCAAAATTATATGATAATATGCTTTTAAGATATCAAAGACTTCAAGAAGAAGTTAGATTGATAAAGGCTAAAAGCTTTGAAGTTTCAGGTGAAGACCAAGTAAAAATCAATCAGATTGAAGAAGTGATGAGAAGATTGTATAATGACACTCAAAAGTTATTCTAATAAAAAACCCCTTTATTTAAGGGGTTTTTTTATTTATAAATCATTTATATTTTAATTATGAATATTTCACATGAACGCAAATTAATTTGGATATCACCTGAACTAAGTGGTACTGAGAATGTATCACAAATTATTGAGGATTATGGGTTTATAAGTGTTAATGACAAAACTTACACCGAATTATTAGAAGAGTACCCAAATTACAAGATTATTTGTGGTATAAGAAATCCCTATGAAAGGGTCTTTTTAGTGTATTTAGAGAGTGAATTAAGGTCAATTTTGTTAAAAAAGGACCATTTTAACGTATTAAGGGTACAATTTAACGAATGGATTAAAAAAATTTTAACACCAAATAAAATATTAGTAGGGGTAAATGACGTTATTAGTAGTTCAAATTTATCGTCAAAATACTTAAAAAAGTGGGTTTTTGATGATAAAATACCCGATTTTTTTGTAAAAACTGAGAATTTAAAAGAAGATTTGGACAAATTTGGGATTAAAATTGATAATATTGAGTTAGATGAGGTACAGTTTAAATATAATGAAATGTATGACCTTGAAACCGCAAAAAGAGTTTATCATCTTTATAAAAAACATTTTTATTTATGTGATTACGACCCGTTTTCATTTACTAACAAAGAATTAGAAGATTATGATAAAATTGATTTAATACACGATATAATATAAAAAAGTAAAAATGATAAAACCTATATATTTATAGACATGGGAAAAAGATTTCAACTTACTGAAAGTGATAAAGAACAAATAAAAAAACTTTATCTTATAGAACAGTCCGAAACAAAAGAAGATGATAGAAAATTCTGCCATGGCGGAAATGTAAAATCTCTTGAGGAAATTGTTGGTGACGACACTGCCGAAGATTATATTGACGGAGTACAAATTAGACCGAACGGAGTTAATGGTTTGGTTGACAAATTAGAATTGTTAAAAACTTTAAGACTTCACCCAAAAGTTTCTGATGGGGGAGAACATTTGGCAAGTGAAATAATGAATCATTTAAAAGGATTCAAACCATACAACTATTTTGACGAAACAAAAAAAGAGTGTAATACCGCTATGGACAAAATTATTGAACTTTATAAAGAGAATGAACACGGAGAAGAGTTAGTTAAAGATATTGAAAAAGTTTATGGAATGTCTCATGTTTCCCCAAGAGCAAAAGAATTTTTGAAACACGGAATGGCAATGATTAAAGGTCAATAATTTTGATTTTAATTTTTAAAAGATTATAATTATGTCTCACAACTTGTGGGACATTTTTTTTTATGACAACTCAATCACACATAGATAAAGTTAATTTATTACCAAATTTAATTCCATATCCAACACATGTTGGGTCACCGTCTATTGTACCCACCGACTTAACACCATTCAAGAGAAACGGTACGGACAAGGCAAACAAAATTTTCAACCGAAAATATGAGGAGTTGGTAAAAGAAGCAGAAACCCTTCAAAAATCGTTTCTAATTACTCAAGAGGTATATGAGTCAAAATATAAATTTGAGCCGATTATCGGGGAGATATACCACCTATACGAAGATGATGATGGGGGTCGTTCATTGTCATTAATAAAACCAACGGAATGGAATAGAAAACATTTGTATTCAGCAGTTTTAAATTCAGACATGACATGGACGAAAGTAGAATAAAAAAAATAGTTCAGTCGGCGTTGGACATTTCATTTAGTGGTGTTACAATCAGAGAATTTAAAATGTTAGAAACAAACAAACCCGATGAAACAGGAACATGGGTACACGACTCTTATGCTTTATTTATGGATTTAAATCGTGTCAGTATTTACCGAGAAGATTATTTAGAAATGTGTAACGAAAGAAGAATAGAAAATCAATTAGAGAGTTTGTTAGGGTTTGAGTGTTCTGTGAATTTTCTCTAGAACTAGTACTAGACTAGTTTTTTATTTTTTTATCATTTTTAATATTATATTATTATTCTATAAGAATAATAATTATTGTCCTCCTGAGCAAAAGACAAAAAATGTAATAAATGAGGTTTTTTTTATTTAACGGGTATTTATTTATAAATTAAACTTAAATAAGGATGACACAACATTTTATGGAGATATTTGGGAGTGTATTAGTTGCGTTAATAACAGCATTGTTTGGACCAATTGCAATACTTTGGGTTAAAAAGAAATTAACAAAACCTAAAGATGAAATAGAGGTTGAAATTTTTTCCACAGAAAAAATAACAACAGAGATAGAAGAAATTTTAAATAAATTAGAAGGGGATAGAGTTTGGATAGCTCAATTTCATAATGGTGGTCATTTTTTACATTCAAACAAATCAATGCAAAAATTTTCAGTTCTTTATGAAGTTGATGGTCCAGGAATTTTACCTGTGTCAACAATTTTTACAAACATACCAATATCTTTATATTCCAAATGTTTTTCAGAAATATTAACTACAAGATTTATTGGAATTTCTAATTATGATGATGAAACTATTGCAACTTATGGGTTAAAGCCAGGTGCTGAGGCGACAGGTGCAAAGGCAACTTATATTGTGGGTCTATTTGATTTTGGAACAGGAAAACTTATGGGGTCAATTGGAATTGATTTCTTAAATCCAACAAAACTTACAGATTCTCAAACAGAATACTTTAAAATACGTTCAGAAAGAGTTGCAGGGTATTTGTCATCAAATAGACAAAATTAGACATCCCATCTCACAAAAGTTTTTATTTGGTGTTCAGGAAAAAAATACACCATAGATTCTCTCACTAAAAATTCTGCTAAGTCAATACTCATAATTTCTTCATTAATAAGTTCTCCAAGAACAACAACAGCTTCCAAAATAATTGATTTTGATGTAATACCAAAAGTTATTGTGTGAACTTTAATTTTGGTTCCTTTACCATAAAAAGATTCTACCGCATCACCTTTAAATTCGTTGATGTAGTTTTCAATTAAGCGATATAACCTCCTCTTATTATCCATTACAATAATAATAACCTAAAATAAAAGAAAATGTAGGTCAATTATCCTTGACCTCTACTTAACTTTTTATAGTTCGCCGAAGTTTTAGATTTTGAAGTTTTAGTTTTTGCGTGAACGCCTGGTCTCGATACTTTTCGTTTTGCTCGTTTAGTAGAAACCGTTGTTGAACCTTTTGCTTTTGCCATTTTTTTCTTATATTGCTTACAAATAAATACACTTATATTTATTAATATGATTATCACAGAAGAAGAAAAAAAAGAGATACTTTCAAAGTATCAGGATAATACATCAAATGAGTTATTAACTTATTTGAAAAGACATTTTCCTGTGGTAACCCATAAGTTTGATTGGGTAGACAAACCATTTAAACAATTGTCTATTGACCAAAAAACCTATAGACTCGACGGTAATAAAAAATACTTGGTTGGAAAATTATTTAATATTTTGGAAAGTGATTGGGTTCATTTAGGAGAACCTTTAATTAGAAGGACAATTAAAAAATTTATTGACGGAATTTCATTATAAAGAAAAAGAGGGGTAGCGAATCCCTCTTTTTTTGTTACCATAACAGTAACGGTCCTAAAAGTCCTCCACTAAGGAGGGGGCTTGTTTAAATATAAATATTTATTTAAACTCCTTTTTTTGTGTCATTATATTTATGTATAAAGACAATATGGCGACAACAACACCTTTAGCATATAATACAGGAGCACCAATTGGAGGAACTACTCAAGTTGGAGATTTGGCAGTTGGAAGTATCAACGAAGATTATAGTATAAACCCTGGGGGAATCCCTTGGTGGATGGGTCCTGATGAAGATTTGGGTTATGTTATTGCAATTCCCGTTTCAGGTAATACTCAACCAACTCCGATATCAGGTGTAACAGCATCCGTTGGATTTTTTAGAACAAAAACTTTAACTGATAATGATTTTATTAATTTATCAGAATTTGTCGCAAATAAATTTGGTACTCCACAAACTTTTTCATCAGCAGCTGATGCTAGTACATGGTTAACAAATAATGGTTATTGGAATTCGTATGGTGGCCCTGTTCTATATTTGGATGCTAGTAATCTATCTAGTTACCCTGGCACAGGAACAACTTGGTATGATATAAGTGGTAATGGTAATGATGTTACAATGGTAAATTCAAACAGCATTACTTGGATTAATTCATCACCTGTTTATTTTTCAACAGGAGCAAACGGATGGTTTAATAATCCATCAGGTTCCAATCTACCTACAGGAAATGAAAATTATACTTTTATAATATGGGTTCAACTTGGTTCTAATTGGGGTGGTAGTGGACTTATGAGTGTTGGGTCATTTGGTACTACAAATCAATCAAACGCACTTAGAACAGCGGCAACTGGTGTGTTGTTAAATTATTGGTGGGCTAATGATTTAGTGGGGGTTACTTCTGTTTCAGCAACAAATTGGTTTAATGTTGTTGCAACTTATGATGGTACAACAAGAAGTATATATGTTAATGGCACTTCAGTTGGTTCGGATACTCCTGTCGGACATAATGTTGTTACGAGTGCATTGCAGGTTGCAAAAACTGGTGGTAACGAGTTTTTGAATGGTAATGTTGGGGAAGTATCAATTTATAACAGAGGATTAACATCATCAGAAATTTTAGGAATCTATAACACAACTAAATCTAAATACGGACTTTAAGATATTTATAGTTAAGTAAATTATCAAACTATGGAATTAATTAAATTAATTATTGAAAGATGGAATGCGGAAACACCGACATTTTTCTTAGGTGTTAAAAAATTAGCATTAAGTTTAGGGTCATCGGCAACGGCAATTTTAGTTGCAAATGAAACTTTTTCATTAGGGTTAGATGAACCTATTTTAACTCTTTGTAAATACGCAATTGCGGTATGTGCTGCAATGGGTATGACATCACAACTTACTATGGTTCCTCCAAAAAAATAATAGGAACTTTTAAATTAATGAATCCCCACTCAAAAGGTGGGGATTTTTATTATTGTTAGGTATTTATATTCATATGAGGGACTTAATCAGACGAATTCTTAAAGAAGAAGAAGAATATTACGATACACTTGAAATGATTAGAGATTATTCAGGTAATAGTGATTTTCTTAATGACTTACGAAGAAAATTAAAAATTAAAGGTAAGTTAACTGATAAGCAAATTGAGGCGGCGGTTAAAGCTTTTAAAAAAGAACATTGGTCTGATACAGTTGTTTCTAAAGCAAGTGCGTACAACAATAGTAGTTTAAAAAGTTTAATCATGAATTTAGGTGTACAAACTTATAATAGAATGATTAGGACTGATAAAAAATTCTTCTTCACACAAAGATTTGATAGTGATAATAAAACAGTCGTTGGTACGCCAAGTCCTGAATGGATTAAAAGAAATGAAAATGATTTAGAGTTTTTTAAAACTCATATTGTTGACACAGGTAAGAAATTTAAATTTCCCGATAGAGAAGGTAGACATACAATAACACAAGAAATTGACTACCTATTTAATCTATTAGAAGAAAATGATTTCCAAGGATTTATTGAAAATGGTGAATGGTCAATATTAAATAGACTTGGAACAAATTGGGCGAATTGGGCCAAAATGATTGCAATTAGAGAAAAAGATGGGTTTTTAGGGGATGGTGATGCTGAATCAAAAGTTGCAACATATTTTGAACAACAACCTATTAGTGATATTATTGACGCAAAATTACCTCCTGTAATTTTAAGAATGTTCCCAAAAATGAGTTTGGCGGAATTTGACTTAGCAGAAGCATTTCAAGAAGTTGATGAAAATTTTAGAAGTTCTCAATTAGAAAAAATTAAAAATAGAATTAAATCTACTACAGAAAAAGGTGAATCTGTTGAAAGAAACTTTATTTCTTGGTTAGAAATGAATGGTGTTACCGAGATTAAAAATTTTTCATCGTTTGGTAATGTTGTTGATATTACATTCTCAGTTGATTTAATGGCAAAATTAAATGGTAAGTGGGTACCAATACAAGTAAAAAGTAGTGACAAATCCGCAGTTGATTCCCAAATACATAAATTTGATATTGGTGGTATTGCAGTATATGAAGCACCTAAAAAATTACAATGTGGTAGTTGGATTTATGTAAGTTCAAGAAGAGGATTAAAGAGCCAAGGGTCATTTGACGAAGATTTTCTAAACATCCAATGTCAAACAAATGACGATGAAGATATTGCAGATTAAAAAATAATTTGTATCTTTGGGTTATGAATAAAAAATCAGTTAATATTAAAGAACAAGTTAGGCCAATTAAATTTGAAAGAATTTATGAGGACGAAGAAACCATTTCAATTTGGAAATACGATTACAATAAAACTAGAAACGGTCCCGTTGAAGTTGAAATTAAGTATAAGAGAGGGTATGTTCCGCCTAAACCTGTGAAGAAAAAAACTTTGGGGGATTTAGCTAACGATGCTAAAAAGGTGACAAAATCACAAAGACCTAAGTCTTGAGTTGATAATTTGTTGTAATTTAATTAAAGTTTGTTTGTCTAAAGAGTTAACAACTTCCGAAGTATTTTCAACAACAAGTCGGTCTAATAACGATTCTCTGATTTTATATGTTTTGTCGTCATTAACTTCATATACTTCATCAAATGAATGGTCATTTTCATCAAAGTTGTCATAAGTGGTTTCTCTAACATTACGACCATCGTATAAGTCCCAATTACCATCTTCTCTTTGTTGTTTGGCAGAATCTGTAACCCAATCTTTATCGTAGGAATCAAAATATTGTGCCATAGATTCATCATATGTACAACTACCCCAAACAGTATAATGTAAGTCGTATGTTTTAGCAACAGGAATTTCTAATTGTTCAATAAGTTCTTTATTATTTATTTCTTGACGATTATTTGCAATTAATTCGGAAATAATATCTTCATTAACCTCAATAAATTTAGCGAAGAATTCAACGTCTTCATGAACTACACTAATATTAAAATATCTTCCAATGCTTTCTAATGCCTTATAGTTTTTATCGTAGTCATAATCACCATAAGGATTACCTGAAGGAAAATCTTCATCCAATAATTTATCCACAATTAACACTAATTGTTTTTTTGGTAATTTTGAAAATTGGCTTTGGTCTGCACCCATACCAATAAATATACAAAAAGGTGGTTAATAACCACCTCTCTTTTGATTTTTTAAGTAATCAACTAATTTTTGAAGTTTCTCTGTGTCATCAGGGTTGAAGATAAACTCGTCAAAAGCTCCATACTTTGATTGTTGTCCCATAATGTAACTTATCGCATATTTCACACGACGCCAAAATGGTAACTTGTTTAAGTGGACATGTGCATAACATATTGGATATGTTATACCGTCAAATTCATCTTCTCCGTACAAAAATATCATTTGGTGGTCAGATGAACCACATTCACAAATGATTAGGTCTTTTTCTCCTGTCATATTATCTAATTTTTATTATTCAATTTCTTCTTCAATCCCCCAACCATCTTCTTCATACCAATATTCTGCACAAGGATAAGGTCTTCCTTTATCATCAAGATATATCCATATCTTATCATCTTTGGTGACCTTGGACATATAATCATCTCCAGGATGTTCAACCCATCTCCAATCCTTACCTTCAACACCTTCGGGTATTTCAGGATTTTCTAATGGTGGGTGGTAAGCATTTACATCAAAATGGTGCCAATTACAAGAACAACCAATATCCTCAGGAAAACTTATACAATCATCACAGAAGTATGGGTTACCACCTCCTGAGAAACCAGGGGAGTAAACCCATACTGCCATTTTACCACAGTCACATAACTCTTTAGACATACTCAATTTCTTTAGTTTCAGGATTATACTCAATTACGATTGGTTTGTTTTCGTATTGGTATCTTTCATTTAAAGTAGATGCATTTAAAAACTCAGTACCATTAAATGATTTTTGACCGTAAGCCCAATGTATGTGACCACAAACATGAATCTTTGGTTGAACTTCAAGTATTTTGTCAAGTAAATCTTCACACCCAACACTCATACCTTGAATTGTGTGGTCAACCATTTTGTGAGCAGGACCATGAGTTATCAAGATGTCAAGACCTTCAGGGATTTTTGCCCACTTCTCAGCGAGTTTCTCTCCTCTTGGTAGGTTGAATGCCCAATCATAAAATTCAGGTTGCCATGGACTTCCGTAAATCTTAACACCGTCAATTTCGACCATACTGTCAAAAAGGTAATGAACACCTTTTTCTTTATATTCAGGTGCAATGTCGTGGTTTTTTTCAAATCCCCAATCATGGTTACCTGCAATGAATACTTTATGTTTGAATGGTGTGTTAGAGAACCAATCCAAGAATTCTTTGATTTCGTGAGTTTTACCAACATTGGTACAATCTCCTGCATGAACAAGAATATCTCCTTCACCCAAGATGTTATTATACGCCTTAGTTGTTAAAACTTCGTGTTTTCCGTGAGTGTCGCTTATGAATACTATTTTCATGATTTAATTTGTTAGAGTACAAATATAATACTTTTTTTTAATCCCACCAACCTTTTATTCCTGAACCATCAAACCATTCGTTCCAAAGTTCTCGTTCTCTTTTTTCTTCTTCTGTCTGAGCATCGTATAATTCACGATATTCTTTATAATCTTGACCTTTTAAAATTTTAAAAAGTTCGTTCCATTCTTGTTCCTCAATCTCGTGAGCTCTGTCAAATACCTTACGATTGTGAATTCTTTCTTCGTCAGTATCGTTATCAACTAAACGACTGTACCCTGGTTTATCCTCGACAGGTTCAAATTCCCAATCATGAGTCATTAATTCTCCAAGTTCTTTTTCGGCCATCTCAATGTAGTTATCCTGATTGTAGTTTTTGATTAACTCAACCGCTCTACGCATTGCGGCAACTTTTTTTAAACGAGGACCGTCAACTTCATTACCGTACTTTTCAACAGTATCTGAGATATTAGTTAACCCAATCTCAAGGAATTTTAAAGTTCCGTGATGGTCAAACCAATAATGACTCCATAGCGCCTTTCTAAATGTCCAAACATTCTTAAAGAATCTTGGTAAGTCATATCTAAATAACTCATATGTTTTATACCACCAAGTTTGGTGTCGTATTAATTTTTTAATACTATCCCCAAAACTATCTGCAAATTCTACTTTCATAATTTTAATTATTGTTTTCTAATTGTTTTTCAATCCTTGAATAAAATTTGGAATCAAGTTTATTTCTGAGACGACGACATAATTCATGATAAACTGAAAATTCTAAATAAGAATACTGTTTTTCATATAAACTAACTAATTTTCTTGCTGAAACTTCCTGTAAAGATGTTTCACATGAGTCAATGACTTTTTCTACCCAATTTGCTACGTCTCCGTAATGATTACTTGTTGCTCCCATTCTTATTTTAAATTATTTTATACAAAGATAGTAAAAAAATAAGACCCGTCAAAATAAATTTAGCGGGTCTTTTGGAAAAGGGATATATGAGAACACTCCGAGGAGCGATGTAACTAATAAATATTATCTAAATTTAAAAAAGTTTACTTGAGTGTATCAAGAAAAGTAATTTTTTACTCTATCTAATAATTTTTCATCAAATTTAACTCCATGTCTTTCTTTGAAATGTTTTAATAGTGTTTTTATTGAGTCTGTTCTACCTTTTTGGGTTAATAAAATATATGCCCCTAAATCAGCATCCATCTCCTCATCCTCACTTCTTGGACCATCATGTCCCATAATAATATGAGAAATCTCATGAGCCTCAATAAACTTTAAAACATCAGAATTGAAATTTTCAATGAATTGTTCTCCATCAATTATGACTAAATTTTTACCTGGCACCATAAATCCATAACCATACTCGTCAAATAAAGGTTTTAAATCTTTATATTGAGGATTTTCCTCAAGTACTACCGCAATTTGTACATTAGGTAAAAATTCACTGTCGTATATTAGTGGTTCCGATTCTTGCATTATGATAATAATTTATGATATTCTTTGAAATGTTTAATTCTATCGGCCAATCCTATTGTCCCTCCATTCACACATTTTGACACTGAGGTTACAGAAGAATCACTATGGTCAACACATTTAGATAAACAATTTTTACTAAAAAACCAAGCAGCCGACAATAAAGGGTATTTTGTTGAAACTAAATCAGGGTTATTTACAATATCCTCATTTATTGCTTTACCAAATGCAATATAATTGTCTTTACCCGTTAATTGGATATATCCACGACCTCTAAATTTCCAACCTTCTTTTGTTTCTTCACCTCCATTACCCATTCTACCACCATAAACTTTAGAAGCTATTTTTTCTGGATTTCTTTCATACGCTTCCGCCAAACCAGCTTCTTTAAAGTATTTTGAAAAAGTACCTTTTAAACCTTTTGCGGAATAGTTTAAATTTTCATTAACAACTTTAAATCCACCTGACTCATGACTACATTGAGCAAGAAAATGTGATAATTTTACTGGAGTATCAATTTTAAATTTAGATATTGTTTCAGGTATTTGAGATAACACTGAATCAGGAATATGACCTTTAAGTTTTTCCAAGTTTATCCCACCGACTTGAGGGGCGACTTGAGGGGCGACTTGAGGGGCGACTTGAGGGGTCGTAGACATAATTTTACCCCAAGTTATATCTCCAACAATTCCATCAGGTTTAAGTCCGTTTTTAACTTGAAATGCAATTACTGCCTCTTCAGTTTTTTTACCAAAATCACCGTCCGCTTTAAGACCTAATTTTGTTTGTAATTTTACAACATCATCATTTTTGTTTCCAATTTTAAGTATCATACCTATTGTTTTACCATAAATACTTTAAAAGGTGTATGTTGAAGGTATTTATAATAAAAATATACTTGGTGTTATGAAGCTACTAACAGAAATAGAAAGAATACAAAGTGTAATGGGTATTATTAAAGAAGATATGGAAACTAATCTTCAAATGAGCGTTAACTTGGGTAAAACAGTTGAAATTTTAAAGTATTTGAGACTTTATAATAAATCCATTGAAAAAATGTTAATGGAGATTACTATGTTATCTAAAAACCAAATTATTGATTTTGGATTACTTGAAAGAGGGTTAAGAAAAATCTTATTAAAAAAAGGTGACAAGAAAAAAAATGTAGTTGATTATCTTGGAAAGATTATAACTTCTTTAAAATATAGAGAACGTAGTGGTTATGGGACTGAACCTGAAAGTGAAGATTATGAATTTGAAATTGAGGAACCGTCAATAATCCCAAAGAAAGTTTTTAAAAAAGAACTTTATGAAATGCAAATTGAGTTATTAAAACTTCAAGAATGGTTAAATAAAACTGGTAAAACAGTTATTATTGTATTTGAAGGTAGAGATTCTGCAGGTAAAGGTTCTACAATTAAAAAGTTTGTTGAGAATTTAAATCCAAGGTATTACAATGTAATAGCATTAGGAGTTCCTACTCCTGAGGACAGAGCGGATTGGTGGGGAAGATATAAAAGCCAAATTAAATCTGGTATGATTAACTTATTTGATAGAAGTTGGTATAATAGAGGTTTAATTGAACCAGTGATGGGTTATGGGTCTACAGAAGAATATGAAGACTTTATGGAGAATGTTGAAAATTTTGAAAACGATTTAGTTAAAGAGGGTGATTACTTATTTAAACTATGGTTTTCAATTGATAAGGATACTCAAAAAAGAAGATTTGATATTAGACAACAATCACCTTTAAAATATTGGAAATACTCGCCTAATGATTCTAAAATGCAAGACCTTTGGGATAGATTTACAGAGTTTAAAGAAAAATTATTTGATAAAACTTCATCCGTTAATAACCCATGGGTTATTGTTGATGCTGAAGATAAAAGAGTTTCAGGGCTAAATGCCATTAGATATGTCTTACAAAACATACCGTATGAAGGTAAAGATGAAAAAGTATTAGATAAAGATTACCCTGAAGTATTAGCAATATTAAAACCATAATATTATGAATTTAAGAGAATTAATAAAAGAAACATTAGAAACTCATCTTGATAAATCTTTAATCCTTAAAGAGGATGTTGAAGTTTCAGAATCATTACAATATCATATTGATAATGGTTTATCATTAACCGATAATATTTTTAGAGTTTACTCTGAAAGTTATTTTGATTTAGTTAATGAAGTTAGAGAACTTTATAATGATGGTAAACTTGACTTAAATGAAGAGGATAGGTTAATGGTTGAATCTGATTTAGGTAAGAAAGTTAAAATAGGTAAAGAGTATGTTTATTTAGATGCTCCTTATATCTATGAAACAGAAACTGAAGAAGATATTTTAACAGAAGCCAAACACCATGGTAAAAATGTAAATTTAGGTAAACCATTTAGAACACCAGGTGGTCCTAAGAAATTTGCAGTATACGTTAAAAGTAAAACAGGGGGAGTTAAAAAAGTAACATTTGGTGACCCTAATTTAAGAGTCAAAAATTCAAATAAAAAGGCAGCAAAATCATTTAGAGCTCGTCATAAATGTTCTCAAAAAACAGATAGAACAACCGCAGGATATTGGTCTTGTCATGTTGGTCGTTATGCTAAACAATTGGGTCTATCTTCATCAAATTCTTGGTAATGGAAATAGATAAAATTGAAAAATACTTACAAGTATATTTGGATGACGTTGTAATACCTGAACTTAATAACGAGTTAGTTGGGGAAGATGAAGAACCAATAAGTGTTACAATACATAAAATAAATTATGGTGAAGCAAATCCAAATAGAATAAACTTTTTCTTAGATATGGACCCAGATTGGTCTAAAGGTAGTATTACACATAAAATTAATTTAGATATTTCAAGATTTTTTCAAATGTTAGGTGTTGATAAAAACCTACATATATATTGGAACAAAAGACCGTTATTTTAATATGGATTTCCCGTTTGAACAAATAGAAAAAGAAGGAAAATTGGTTAGAACATTTAGTACCGATGTTGATTCAGAAGAACTAAAATGGCATCAAGACCTTAAAGACCGAAAAGTTACAATTATTGAAAGTAATGGATGGTCATTCCAAATGGAAAATGAGTTGCCAAACAAATTACAAAATGCCAAACAAATATTCATTCCAAAATTTGCTTGGCATCGTGTATTAAAAGGTTATGGTAATTTAGTTGTTGAAATAGAAGAGTTTGATTAACCTGCTTGCATTGGACCATCGTCTTCAGGAACCGCTCTCATTGTCGCTCTGTTACCACCATTAATTAATCTTGATAATCTTCGAGTCATTGGTTCTGCTTCATTTTGAGTGTATTCTTCTCTTAACGCTGGCATCGGAATTATTCTTGCCTCATTAACAGGCATTTCCATTTCAACGCCCATTTCATAATCCATAGGTTCTTGAGGCATAGGAACCTCCTCACCGTCTTCAAGTTCACGTAACTTTTTTTCGCCACGGTATTCATTTTCTAACCATAAAACTTGTCTGTTTTTTTCATCATCGGATAAAATATCCCAGTTAGATTTTTTTGTGTTGATGAATTCGTGTCTGATAACATTCATTACTTCTAAAGGTAATCCACTTTCTAACGAATCAATTCGTTGGTCTATTAAATTCCAAAAAGACGTTTCTTTATCCCATGCTTCGTCAATATTTTTAAACGCAGCAACTTTATCACCAGTAATTTTATTTATACAATAAATCAAAATACCTCTTCTTGAATATTTTAAATAATATTCAGGATTATGTTCTTGAGTTGTGCACCATTTAGTACTTGCACCATATTTTTTAGAAGCCAAAAATGATAAAGGTTTGATAATTAACCATTCGTTATCTTCATATAGTTTTTGAATTTGTTTTTCCATTTCTTTATCAACTAACTTTAAGGTTGCTAAAGACATTTGAAGTTCTAACTCATCAAATGTTTTATAAGAAGTTAAATCATTTTTATTGATGAGATTTCGTTCATTTAATTCAATAAATTTTTTAACAGTATTAAAATTACTGTATCCAATATAATCAGAAACAACTTTAAAAATATTGTTAATTTCTTCGTTTGTTTTTGATTTTAATTCATCTTTTTTAAATCCATATTCGCGAGTTAATTCGCTAATAATGTCGTCCATATGGGACCTTTGATTTAAAATTTTATTTTTAACCAAATTAAGTACCATTTCAGTATACTTTGGTTTTTCAAAAAATCCGTTAATAATGTCAATTACTTCAATCGTGTAATGCGGGTTCTGTTTTTTTAATTCTTCAATTCGTGACATAGTAAATAAGTTATATGTAAAAATATAAAACAAATAATTCTGTGAATCAAACAAAAATTGTATATTTGTACCATGAAAAAGATTATTATACTATTGAGTATTATACTATTGAGTATAACTTCAAAAGCACAACAATGTGATGTATTATATGTTCCTGACCAAAATAGTTTAGTTGGTTCATATAACTTTAGACAAATTGGTGTTTATGTTGGTGGATACTATGTCACAACATTTCCACAACCTTACATCTATACAACACCACTTTCAATTATGAATCGTGTCGGTTTAACTTATGTTAATAAATCAAACACATTTAGTATTATGGGTGGAGCGTACTTAAAAAATTATTACGACCATGTAGATATGACACCCGATGTTTGGGTTAAGATTTATCCTATTAGAATGATATCTAAAGACAAAACCAGTATTGATTTTGCTGTCGGTGTAAATTATATGGATGGTTTTAGACTAGGAATTGGGTTATCATTCCCAAGTGGGAGTATTTATAGATAATGAAAATAATTGATTTCCCAATAGAACGACTTAATGAATTTTTAAATGACCATTCATTTGAGATTAAAAGACCGTTTGGTTATAATGTAGACATTGAAGGTAATGTAATAGTTAAGGTTAAATTAACAGGAATTAAACCAATGATTTCCGTTGGTGATTGGAAAGATTTTATTGAATATACTTTGATATTGGAAGAAATTGAAGATAATCATATAAAAAACTTGATTGGTTATATATTCGCATCAAAAAAAACACAGAATTATGTAGTCTCAAATACAGACACCACATTTTATTCAATGACTTCACAAATCAATGAGATATTACGTAACTTTTTAAAGTATTGGGGTATTGAGAACTATGTGACTTGTACACGAATAATTGATAATGCTACAAACATTGACCCAAAATATATGACAGAAAGTATCATAACGGAAGGTAAGTATGATTCTGTTATTAGAAAATTAGTTCAAGATATTTTAGGGGTATTCAAACATGAAAGAGAAGGTGATTTTACTTTACCTGAAGACATTAGTGATAGTATGACCTATCAATTTTCACAATTTAATAATGATTTCACTATTAATGTGCATTTATCTAAAGATGAATCGGTTGAAACGGTTGATATTGATGGTGAATACTATCCAGACGAAGATACGATTGAGGTTTATATAAAATCAAACCCAAATTTAAACAGAGAGTTGTTGGAAGAACTTCATTTTGAGATTAATGAATTGTTAAGACATGAAATGGAACACATGATTCAACGTGAAAGAGGTGACAAGTTTCCAAAAAAAGAACCAAAACAACCTTTAAAATATTATACTCAACAACATGAATTAGAAGCTCAGATTGCAGGATTTAAAAGAAGAGCTCAAAAGGAACGTAAACCATTAGAAGATGTTATTAGAAGTTGGTTCAGAAAAAATCAATTAAAACATAGATTAAGTCCTAAAAATGTTGAGGTGGTAATAAATAAAATATTAGAACTATCTTAATGTCAAATATTGCAAAAATTGCCAAAAAATTTTTAATGTCACAACCATTCCATGAAGATGGTTTTGAATATCAATTTATTTCAGTTGAACCTGATGAGGATTGGGCAATTAAATTTACTGTAAATGTTTTACTACCTAAAAAGGGACAATCTTTTGTTGTTGAAAAGTTTAGTTACGACATACAACAGATTTTAGAGAATGTTTTTAATTATATAGGAGGTTCAATATCATACACCGAAAACATTTTGGTTGAGGGTAAACCTATCCCTGAATATGGAGTGTATGTTAACCCTGAAGATTGTGATGAGATTATAAATTCATTGAATCAAAATGTAAAATCTGTTGTATTGTCTAACGATAGAGATGTTTCAGACGTTCGTGCAAATATTTCATTTTTTCGTAGCAAAGAAAGAAACCAATTTTATTTAATGGATGCTCATCAGTACATTGATTTTTTTTTAAAATACAATATTAGTAAAATTGAATACAATAATACTCCTGTTTATGTAAATGAAAAAATGTTTCAAGATTTTGGAGAAGTTTTTAATGAAAAATTACAAAATTCAAATACATTTAGAGATGAGTTACAAGATATAATTTATCGTGTCTTGGAACCAAGTATAAAAATCGCTGATATTGAAGTTTACATTAACGCTCAATATTGGATTGATAAAATAGATGGAATGGATGCCCTTTCTAATGGTAATAGTAGAAAATACGATTTTGAACCTGAAATGTTTAAGAGAATTTCTTAATTATTTTTTTAATTAAGTCAAATAGGACAAGTTGACCAACCACAACAACTCCTGAAGCAATTAATCTTTTTACAATTAACATAGAATCCGCCTCAATATCACCATTATTATATACGATATCTTGAATGTCGGTTATAATTGGAATTAAGAATGAATATGTTACTAATTCTAATCCTGTTTTTAATGTAACATTAGATGAAGAAAGAAATTTTCCAAATGAATCTTTTAAGTTTTTTGATTTAAGTAATGTTTCTTTAAATGGTTCTACAATACCTTCTTCTTGAATTTTGTGATATATTGATTTGAATACTCTTGCGTTATCATAAAAATGAGAACACGCAACACCAATTAAAATTAAAGTCATTTGTTGTTCAGTTAAATCAAATCTACCTGAACGAATAAAATTGTCTAATGGCATAACTAAACCACCAACAGACGCTCCCCAAGTTAATAGTAACTTAAGATTTAAACCATAAACTTTTTTTGCTCTATTAACAAGGTTACTGGTGAATGAATACAATTCTTTCATGTAATCACTCATCTTTGATTGGTCTTGTTCTTGTAGAATGGTTCTCAGTTGAGATTCGTTAATTAAAAAATCCATATACTTATAAATATACTAAAGATATTTATTGTCATGAATAAACTTAAAAGAGAATTAAATCCACAAGTAACTACAGGTGATAAAATCATGTGTCTTCATATGGATGGAGAGACAGGAGTGCCTCCAATGACTACAGGAACGGTAAGAAGTGTTGTTAAAGACCCTTTTGAGACTGATGGTGAGATTATTAATGTTAATTGGGATAATGGTAGTACATTAGGTTTAATAACGGTTACAGACAGTTGGGTTAAAGTACCTGATGAACAAATTAAAGAAGCCAAGTCAGATACGTTATCTAGTGAATATAATTTTTTTGCGGATAATCCAGAAATTTTTGAAAATTTTGATTGGAGATTTTTTAGAGAGTTTTTATATAAACTTAGAGAATCAAGTGTTGTCAATATGTTCCAAGCTCGTCCTTTTTTATATTCAGGTAGAGAATGGATAGATAGGTATCATGGAGAAGACCAAGAAGATAATGAGGCGTTTCAAGAAGTTTTAGAAATGGCAGACGAATCCAAAGACAAATTGGTCCAAGGACTTATGAAGTACATGAAATCTAAAAATTTGAATATGGATGATATGAGTAAAGTTAACCACTTAGCCGAGAGACTTGCTGGTAAAATTGTACAGTTGTATATGACCTTTGCTTAATTTCTACCGTATTCGTCTTCAATTCTTGTGATATCATCTTCACCAAAATAAGTTCCAGTTTGAACTTCAATAAAAACTAATATTTCATCAGTTTCGTTGATTATTCTATGTTTTGAACCTAAAGGAATATGTATTGATTCCCCTTGATTTCTAAACACTTTTTCATCATCTAAAATTATTGTTGCAGAACCCTTAACAATTGTCCAATATTCTTTTCTTTTTTCATGATATTGGTACGACAATTTTTGATTTGGGTTTACAGTTATTTGCTTCACCTTAGTATAATCGGTGTCTAGTAGGATTTCGTAGAATCCCCATGGTCTTTTTTCCATATTCTAAATAATATAAATTTTCTTTTTTTATGAACCCTTTTTAGTTTTATCTTCTTAGTTTTTACTTTTTTAACCTCAATAGTTTTTGGAGGAGTAATAACTTTATTAAGAGTTATTTCATCTTTTTCACATGAACAAATTGTAATTAATAATAATACAATTATTACTCTAACCATTAGTTACTTAAAGGTGCCTTTATTGATGGGTGTGACTTATAATTTTCCAATATCACATCGTTTATTGAACTACAGAATATACCATCTCTAACATGTACTGTTGGTAATTCAAAAGGTTCTCTACGAATTTGTTCTTTTGCTTGTTCTACGTGATTAGAATATAAATGAACATCACCTAAATTACCAATCAATTCGTCAGGAACCATATTCATTTCATCCGCTAACATCACTAATAATAATCCATAAGATGCGATGTTGAATGGTAAACCTAAAAATGTATCTACTGAACGTTGATTCCACATTAAAGAAATTGCTCTTGTTGGAGTTGGTGTATAATATGAGTTATCAAAATCAGGTAAATTATTGGGGTCAAAGAACCTTTCCATACCAGTTTCATAATTGTTATTAAACCATATGTTATATCTTCTTTCCAAACTCAACTCTCTTGTATAAACTTGAAATCCATAATGACAAGGTGGAAGAACCATTTGGTCTAATTCACCTACATTCCAAGCATTAACCATTAATCGTCTTGAGTCTGGATTTGTTTTAAGGTCGTTGATTAGGTTTGCGATTTGGTCTATATGATTAAATTCTGTAGAATGAATTTTATAAATACTTTCTGATTTATCTATTTGGTCTACATGAATAGTTTTAAAATTCTTCCAACTTCTCCATTGCTTACCATAGATTGGACCTAACTCACCCCACTTTTTAGCAAACTCATCATCGGTTTTGATTTTGTTGATGAATTCTTCTTGTGTTAATACACTACTTTTTATTTGTTTATTTAAAGAATCCATTACACCTTTAAATTCAGATATGTCATCAGGAACAGATAAACTATCTGCGTAGTTTTGTACTTTACTTAAATAGTTCTTATAAGCATCTCCATCCCAAATATGACAACCATTATCAACAAGGTATTTGATATTTGTACTACCTTGTAAAAACCATAGTAATTCTGTTACCATTGTTTTCCAAGCCATCTTCTTGGTTGTAAGTAATGGAAACCCTTCACTCATTTTATGACGGATTTGTCTACCGAATACCGAAATGGTTCCTGTGCCTGTTCTGTCTTTTTTCTCTATACCGTTATCCAAGATATCTTGAAGTAACTTTTGGTATTGTTTGTCTATGCTATTCATTATTTAAATTTGTACTTTCAATTAATTTTGTAATTCTGGTTCTACCTTTTTCTCCAATTGGAATTGGGTTTCCTTCCTCGTCAATTCTAACAAATCTTATGTTAGTTTTCAATACAACAACTTGATTACCTGTGTAAACATTATGTGCTCTTGCCTCCATATATAAGGTAATTGAAGTGTGTCCAAGTTTACTTGGTGAGCCGTAAATTTTTAATAACTGTCCTTCTTTTGCTGGTTTTTCAAAATAACATTTATCAATAGACACGGTTACCATTCTTGGACTATCACATAATTGCATTGAGTACCCTGCAGCCGCAGCATCAATCCATGCGAGTAATTTTCCTCCAAATAAGTTTCCGTGGAAACCTAAGTCTGATTTTTTAATTGGGTGTGTATTCAGTAATTCCATCATTTGTTTTTTTTAACCATTCTGATTTAACCTCATCGCAAACAATATCGTATAATTCATATCTGTTAATCTTTGGGTGTTTTATTTCCATTTCCTTTATACGAGACATAACTTTATCGTAATAACCTCGTTTATGAGCATCCAATAAACGCTCCTCTACTCTTTCTTCATTTGTCATAGTAAACCTGCCTCCTTTCTCCAATCTTCTTCCATATGGTTTCGGGATGCGTTATATTTTCCAAAATCACCCCAAAGATTTAACAACTCCTCAAACGCATCTTTAAGTTGTTGGTATTTTTCTTGAGTATCGTTTTTCCCAATATTATAAGATTGTTCCATACAACTCATAACAGATTCTTTTTCAAGAATCATGTTATGAGGTATAGTGTTTTCATAGATTTCTTTTAATCTCTGTTCCATAGTTAAAGTTTTTTAAATTCAGGTTTTAATATATTCCATATTAGTTTATCGTATGGTTTTCCATCCCATATTGCAAACATAACAGAACGATACGGTGGGTGTGAATTTTTCATCACATGTTCTGCATATTCTTTTTTAGTTGGTTCTACCTCACGGTCTCCATATTTTCCATAACGGAAGTAATCATATGCTTTTCCACAATGTTCTAAAACTTGGTAATAACCATATTTTAATGTATCGGCATATTCCTTAACTTTTTTATAAAATTCGTCAGGAACATCTTTTAAAAGTTCGTTTACATCGCCACCTGAAGATAACATTTCCCATATACCAGTAGTTGATATGTTAGTCATTATCTTGTGAAGTCGTAGGTATTCTTCACCTTTGATTTTCATTCGGTCACCGTTAGAGAATTTAACCACAAACCCTTCAGCGTTTTGTTGAACTTTAGATTTTAATTCAGAATAGTTCCGAACTCCATCATATCTTTTTACAACAGGTATACCTGATTCGCTGTGCATGTTAACAACAGATTCGTAATCCAATTCTTTACCGTTGAAACGATTAGTCATTCCTAACACAACCAATTTTTCTTCATCACCGTAATCAACTACAATACGGTTTTCAGGGTATATGATTTCAAATAAAGTAGTATAACCTTTTGGTATTGACTCCAAATTATATTTGGTATCCAACATTTCCCTCGCTTTAATTGCTTGAGTTGAAGTAAATGAACCTCTGGTTGCAACAACCCATTGTCCTTCATAAAAAAACAAGATACCCAAAGAACCGTCCATCTTTTCGTAAACCTCAAAGTTTTCAGTTGGTGTATGTTTGTTTTCTTCTATGTTGAAAAATTTCTTGAATGGATACGAAACTACATTACCTTCTTTATCGGTGACCAATCCTCTACACAGTAAAGTAACCTCATCCCATAATTGACCATATTGAACTTCAGGAGTGTAGTTCCATATAGACAATGGTAGTGTACGGTGGTCCTGTTTAAACAGTTGACCAGTCCTACTATATTGTTCTAAGGTGTAAAGGAATTTATTCATGAAACAAAGATAGTAATTTTTTTCATAAAAAAAATCCCCACCTTAAAAAGATGAGGATTTTTCATAGGTTTATTTTGATTATTTTGTGATTATCATATTCGTATTAGAGATTGGAAGTCTCATAACTGGAATTGATGAATTAGAATTTTCATCTGTTTTTTGCATCACCTCGTAAAATCCTAATTCGGAACATTTTACGGTTGATACGTTATCAAATTGTTCAACTAATGTTGACTCTCCTCTTGACCCGTTTAACAATTTAACTTGTTTTGTTGTTGTGTTGAATGTAAGTGTTTGCATATGTTTTATTTTAATTTTATTTCAAATCTGTCTTTCATGATTTCTACTTTATCTTCAGGTACTCCATGAACATTAGTACTGTTGTGTCTATTTTCAACAATAATGGTATGAACTTTATAACCGTATTTTTTTCCAACACTACGGTAAAATTTCATTTCCCAATCTTGAGTAAATGTGTTTGACACTACAATATTACGAAAAAAGATTGAATTAATCAAACTTTCTTTCATTCTATTTGCAACCCTTTGTTTACAAGAGTTATGGGCATCCTTCAATTTTGTCGGGTCAAATTTATATTTTCCACCTTTCATGAAGTATTGGTCGGCTTCAAATATTTGATATGACTTTGCAATTGATTTTGCGAATGTTGATTTACCTGACCCAGGTAAACCTCTAACTATGTATAAATTTTTTTCCATATTACCAACTATCAATATCTGTTAAATCTAATTCTGTTTTTGTTTTGTGACTATAAACCACAATCCCACTACCAATTCCATTTGGTGTTATTTTCCAAGTGAATAATCCGTACTCACCATAAATTGCTTTAATGTGTGACAACCACTCATCATACATTTGTTGTTGTTTCTTGTTTAGTTCCTCGTGAACCACGGTTCTTCTCGTATTCTTTTCTCCCATTACACTTAGTTTCTTCTTTTATATTCCAGAGGTCTTTCCCTCCATTTTTCATATGACAGTTGTGGGGTTTATCCGTTCTTTTGGAGAACCCCACAATCATATCATTATGTTTATTCCTTATTACCCAAGGGCATTCTTTACAAGTTTTATTAGTCATTAAAATCTACAGAATTGTCACTCATAATTTCACGTAATTTTTCTCGTGTTTTAATTAGCGCTTCGTATACTTCCTCAGGCATACTATCAGGTGCGTATTTTGTTTCACTTCTCAAGTGTTGGTCTATGTCCCAAACAACTGAGTACCATTTAGACGCGTTAACCGCTAATCTAAATTCAGGGTTTTCTTCTGGTAAATTAAATTTTAAAATCGCTTCCATATTGTTCTTTTGCTTTATTAGTTCCCCAAATATTAAAAAAATCTGTCTCTACCGATTCAACACCAGCATTCAACCGAATGCTGATATCGTTTCTTACTTCCAAAGATAGTAATTCTGCGAGAACTTCCCAATTTAATTGATGAAACATTTTAACAATCATCATATAATTGGTTGGATTATTCTCTAAATCCTTGATACGATTAATCTTTTCAGTTGCGTATCCAAATTGGTCATCAAATACCCTCCAAAATTTGATACAAGCCGATTTTAACTCGTCAAAATATTCTTGTTTTGGTTGTTTGTAATAATATTCAATGTCAATCATCCTTGGTCTTTATTTATAATTTCGTCAGTGTGGTGGTCATTATCCATTTCAGATACTTTTGGTCTGTTTCTTAACAAAGGTACAACTTCACGTCTAATATTGTATGGTCGGAATTCAGGGTGACCATCCATTCCAACATCCATTCTTTGACCTTTACCAAACCTTAAATTGGTTGGAAGGTGGCAGTGACCGTGAAGGTGCATAACCCCTTTGTTAAGTCCATCCCAAGAACTGATTGGGTAGTGCATCAAACGGAATGTGTGTTCATCAATTTTTAAGGTGTTGTAGTGAGCAACACTCTTGAAGTATCCCTGACAACCTTGTCTATTCTTTTCAATATGCGTATCATGGTTCCCTAAAATCAAGTGAATGTTTTTGCATACAATTCGGTCCCAAAATTCTTTGATAGATTCAAACCCACCAAAACTCCAATCTCCAAGACAAATTAAAATGTCGTCTTGTTTTACGCTCTCATTTATATTATTAACAATTGTAGCATTCATTTTTTCCAATGTTTGGAAATCACGAGTTTGCTCAATCGGAACTGAACCATCTGGCATACGCCAGTTTGTCGTAGCACGACATATATTTTTGTGATTATAGTGAGGGTCAGAAAAAATCCACACATCACCTTTGAAATCTTTATCAATCTTAATCATGACACAAATCTAATACTTTTTTTTCAAACCAATAAGGTGTTTCTCTATTTTTCCATACAGCAAATCCTGATTTTGCTCCCATATAGTAATTTCTGTAAGATTCTATTACCGATTTAACTTTATATTCATCAGGCATTGCCATCGCAGGTTCTGTAAATCCAATATCAGGAATGTTTGGTTTGTTAATTAAACACCACTCAATCACATCCTGAGATTTATGTCTTTTTCCATATCGGTAAGTGTATTCTTCACATAATTCTAAACCTAACTCACACAAATAGAGATAATTTGATAATGACTTTCTTGTCCAAATTGAACAGGGGTGATTTTTGTGTGATAACTTGTACGGTACATGTGCGGTATCATGTGCGGTATCATGTGCGGTATCATGTGCGGTTACATGATGAACACCACATAAAAGTTGTGCGGTTTCCAATATCATTTTAACAACATGTTTGTCTACATGATATTGGGCGCATTTTTTAACATCGTAATCAAGGAAAAATATATTCATATGCCAAAGGTATGAATTATTCTGTAATTAAAAAAACTGGATTTTGTTCACCTGCATAAAGTCCCAAGATATTGAAGTCGTAAAACTCTTCAGCTTCCGCCCAACTCATACCATCTCTTTCTTGTAAAGTGTATATAATCTTATTCTTAGAATATAAGATTCTTGGACTATTACCAAATTCCTCAACAATTCCAACAATAGCGTCATCAAATCCGTTAAGAATAATTGCACCTTCGGCTTGCTCGTCAATATTAAAATTTTTATTCATGGGATGAATATAAATACTATTTTTCTCTATGTCAAGTGAACTACCCAACCACTAAAGATGGTTGGGCTTCTGAAATATAAATATTCAGAATTTTAGACGTTTCATCGATTGTGCCAATTGAAATTGGTCTTATTTCATCTCCACGTCTGTAATCGTCAGTCCCTGACGATATAAGTTTATATCCTTCTTTAAGGATGTTTATACTAGCGTTTAAATCTCTATCTAACTTGGTATTACAAGATGGACAAGTCCATTCTCTAACACTTAAATCAAGATTTTGATTAATATATCCACAACAATTACAAGTTTTGGAACTAGGAAAAAATCTATCAATCTTAACTATATTTTTATCATTCCACTGAGCTTTATATGATAAAAGTTCTATGAACTTTGACCAACTAGCGTCAGAGATATGTTTTGATAATTTATGATTTTTAATCATTCCTTTAATGTTTAAATCTTCCAATATGATTGTATCATATTTTTTGATTAATTCTGTGGATACTTTGTGCAAATTATCTAAACGAGAATTGGTTATCTTCTTGTGTAGTTTTGCAACTTTTAATTTTTGTAATTCGTATCTATTACTACCTTTTGTTTTTTTATTTAAATGTTGTTGTGCTCTTTTAAGTAATGTTTGATATGTTTTTGTGTATCTATTATTTTTGTATTTATATCCTTCGGATGTAATTACAAAATCTTTAATTCCCAAATCAATACCTATTGATTTTCCGGTTTTTGGTAAAACATTATGTGTTGTTTCCACAAGAATGGAAACAAAATATTCATTTGTTGGAGTTTTGGAAATTGTGCATTGTTTAATTTTTCCTGAAAAACTTCTATGAAAAATAACATCAATTGGCTCATCAAACTTTGGTATTTTTAACTTTCCATTAATTAGTTTAACAAACTGAGGAACTTTAAAACTATTTTTTGTATGTTTTGATTTAAATTTAGGAAAACCTGTTCTTTTTTTAAAGAATCCGTTATAAGCGTCATCTAAATGTTTTAATGATACTTGTAACGATTGTGAATTAATTTCGTTTAACCAAGAGTATTCTTCTTGTTTTTTTAATTCGGTTAACTCTCTTGCATTATCATAATAATTTAAACTTTGCTTATTTGTTTCATATTCTTTTTTTCTTTCATTAAGAAAATAATTATAAGCAAACCTAATGGAACCAAAATGTTTATTTAACAAAACTTTTTGTTCTTCATTCGGGTTAAGTTTATATTTATATGATTTTAACATTTATACTGAATTACTTTATATAGTATAAATATCACTAAATAACAGAAAGTTATTGTTCTTTAAAAAAAAATATTATAATTAATTAACCACCTTTCATCCCATCGGATAAAGACCGATGGGTTTTTCGGTGGATTTTATATAAAAACAAAGTTTTACAACTATTTATAAATAAAAAAAATTATGAGAGGATATTTTGGATTAGGTCAATTATCTGCAACTGAAAAGTCAGATATTTTAAACCAACACAAGAGTGTATACAACGGTTACCAAACAATGCAACCGCAAGTATCAAACACGCAACCATTAACAGTATATGACTTTGCTGGTGATAAAGAAGGTTTAGTTGTCAATAATAAAGGTGAAGTTAAAAAATACACAAACATGGGAATCAACGAACAAGTTGAAACTAAAGAAGTTTGTGATGAGTGTGGTGCAATGATTATGGACGGTATGTGCACCGAATGTAACTACGGACATATGGAAGAATCAGAACTTGAAGAAGGTAATATGTGTGAGTGTGGAGGAAAAATGTATGAAGGTGTTTGTAATGAATGTGGTTATGGTCATATGGAAGAAGAAACAGGTCATTTAGATGACATTTATAAAGTAAGAGATTTGAACCTTAAAAAGGGTGATTTTGATTATGTTGAAGGTGGTGGAAATGACTATGGAACATTTGAAGGAATGCACAAAAATCTTTATAAAGAACATGATGATGATTTTATGGATTATGAATCATCATACACTGAAGACGGAGTGGATGACCCTGATAACGAAGATGATGGTTATGAAGATATGAATGCGTCTGAAGTAACGGACGGTGAAATGTATGAAATTGATGTTAAAGATTTAGTTAAAGGAAAAAAATACAAGTATAAAACTCCTTCACATGAAGATGATATTGAATTTGATACCGAGCGTGAACATCCTGGCGGAAAAAACATGTATGGATTCAAAGGTCGTGACACAGGATATTCTTTAGGTAAAAAAGGAGTTGAGGATTTCTTAAGACATTTGGATAGTGAAGGTGAGATTGATGAACAAGGTTACGGTGGAGGAGGAAACGCTCCTGATATGGATATCAGCAACATAGAACCAGCATACAATTTCCAATCAGACGGACCTAACACAGGATACCCTGTTTTTGAAGATGATATGTATGGTTATGACCCAGAAAAAGATTACGAAACAATGGAATCTGCATGGGCTGACAATGACGGAGAATTGGATGAACAACCAGATATTTCAGGAGTTCAAGGAATCTATGGAGCAATGGACAAAGCATATGACTTTGACTCTGAAGGACCTGGTAAAGGCGGACCATATCAAGAATTTTCTTACGAAAGTGAATTAGATGAAGAAGATGAGTTTGAAGAAGTTGATGAGGACTTAAAAGAATCGTTCCTCATACAAAAGAACAAAATCTCAGAAATGCTCAACAGAATGAATAAATATAATTAAAAGTAAATCCCTCCTAATACGAGGGATTTTTTATTTTTTTGAAAAATTATTTGACTTTTGGTAAGTTCCATAATATTTCATTATAAAAAGAGTATTATGGAAATTAAAGAAATCGTATCATATTTTTTAAATGAAGAATCAAATATTTTGGAAGTATCTTTCAGAACAATTGAAGATGACGAGGATGTCCTTAGAACGGATAGCATTGACTATTTATTAACTGAAGAATACGGATTTGTTCTTGAATCTGATGATTTTGGTTTTTACGACGATGAGTTTGAAGAAGATGATTTGTTTGAGGAAAAAACAACGATTGAATTGGATGAGGGTGAATTGGTTTCTTTCTTGAATGAATATTATACAATCAATCCTGATTCGTTACCAAAGGCAGAATCTTATTAAGAAAAAAGTATATATACCAAATTTTTTCCAAATACAAAAATACTTATTGTTATGATTTTAGATGTAGATTTTTTAATTGATTTTTTCAATAAGTACTCGGGTAAGGGTTACAGGGAAGAAATGGGAGAACAAGCCGCTTCGGCACCATCATCAGGTGGCGGAGGTGGAGGAGGGAATATCCCAAAATGGGCTGATTCCTATCAAACAAAAAGAGGTAAGGCTAACCCATTAACAAAAGCCGGAGAAAAATGGACAACGGGGTTGACTAGGGGAGCCGCAAATCAAATTTGGTAATTACTTTTCCCAATACTCCCAAATGTATTTTCAAGTAGATTATCTAAATCTGATTGTGAGTTTTTTTCTAAAATATCACGTATTATTACGTAACTTAAAAATTCCTCTAAACATTGTTGTCCATTATAATTTTCATCATGAATTACAACATCATTGGATGGGTGTGCCGTTGAGTCGTCCATATACAATAAAGTAATATTATCAAAACTTTCAATATCAACTATGGTTTTGTGTGATAAGGAAACCGGAACCCAAACTTTCTGACCTATATAGTATTTCATTTTATTTTTGATAATAAAGGTAAAATTAAAATTTAACAATACCAAATTTTTATCAAATTTTGAGTATTTATTGGTAATTACCTATGCAAAATTTAACACACATTGATAAAGGGATAGAATCTTTGAATAGGATTTTATTAATGATGGGATACGATATGTCTAAAACGTATTCTGAAAATATTGAATTATTATCAGAACAGAAACCCGATGAAATGATGCCCGGTCAAATAGAAAGGTTTGGTTACAAACAAGATAAACCTGAAACACTTAGACCTGCACTGGATAGACAGCAACAACACATTCAATCGGTTTCAAATTATTTTATGACTTGGGATAAACATGATTGGTTAGATTTGGCGTCAGTAGCTGTTTTATTAATACCTGAGGCGGGTTTGTTAATTTCTTTTGCAATTGATTCATATAATGCCGCTCTTTATTTACAAGAAGGTAAAAAATTTGAGGCGGGTTTAAGATTTGCGTTTGCTTTATTACCGGGAACCATTTTATTCGCCAAAATACCATTCGTAAGAAAATATGGAAAAGAAATGGCAATAAAAGTATTGTCAAAATTTTCAAGGGCTGAAAAATTATTTAATGGAACCGCAATTGCAACAAAAGAAGAAATCGAATTTGTTCAACAAGTTGAAAAATTACAACCTTGGTTAAAGAGTAGTGCTGAGTTAGAAGTTGTCACTCAAATTACAAAATTATTTTTAGATAAAAATACCCCATTAGCGTTTTTTGGTAGATTTTGTTGGTTAGTATATAAAAACAATAAAATATTTCGTTTTTTAACAAATATTATTACTTGGTCTTTTTTATCGGGAGGAATAGAATGGACCTTTCCTAAATTGGCGGCTAGCTTGGGTCTTGAACCAACAGATTGTCCAAATAACATTTATGGTTTCAAAAAAACTTGTCGATTATATGGTATAACCTTTAAAAGTTTTAATGACGAATTGAAAAAAGGTATTGCAAAAGATTTGGATGGAAATTTACAAAAATTTTATTATAACCCAAAAAAGAAAATTTTTGAATCAGACGTTACCAAAAATATTGGAGACCAACCAACACCAGAAAATATAGAAAATTATGTGTTAAATGGTATTAAAGAAAGTAATGTAAATACCGATTCGTTAGTTAAAGAAATGTTTAGTTTGGTAGGTAACGATTCAATTTTATCAAAATATTCTAAACAAAAAGTTTCAGAAAATGTACAACCTCAAACAAATATAAAAGTACCAACACCTAAACCCGCAACAAAAGTTAATAACTTGATTCCAAAAAACTATTTTGAAACCCCTTTTCCTTTAAAATAAAATACTTAATATGAAAAAAAATATAAATAAAAAATTACTTGAGGAAGAAATTGTTAGATTTTATGGCATCATGAATATTCCATTAAATGAATCGATTTCAAATCGATTGAATATTCTTACGGAACATATACCGGGACTTGACTTATTAACGAAGGTATTAAAAAATGCCGGTAAAGAAGAAGTAGTTAAACTTTTAAGTTCAAATGCATCAAAAGACATCGTTTCGACTATTAGCCGTAAATATATACAACAATCAAATGATTGGTCCAAAACAATAGATAATTTAACTGATACGGAGTTGTTGAAACTTATCGATTCAATTGATTTTAAAAAATTTGCACAAAAAATTATAGCGTCACCACAAGGTTCATTTGTAAATTACAACAATAGAAAAAGTTTTTATGAAAAATATGTAGGACAAATAATTAGTAGTGATAGTAAAGTTTCGGAGTTTAACAAAATTTCTGATGACTTATTAAAACTTGATTTTTTTCAGAAGGCGGCCGGACAAGTTGGTAATCCAATCTACGCCAGACTTGACAAGGTGGCGAATAAAATTTTTGTCAGCGATTTCAAAAAATACATAAAAGATGAACATAAAGATTTATGGAATGAAATTGGTGAAAACATTACAACACCTGTAGTTGCCGATGCTATTTCGGATAACATAGACCAATGGCAAAGAGACCTAAAGGGTGCAGGTTTAAGTAAGATGGAAGTTATATTATTAACCAACAACATACCTTCCATACGTAGCCGTGGTTTAATAAAAGATTGGATTACATCAAGGGCAAAAACACAAGAAAAACTTTTATCGGACTTGGATGACACTTTACAATACGTTGCATCTAATGTGGTTAAAGATTTAGACCCCTCAAAATATGCTGCAGAATTTAAAAAAATAAATTTGATTTTAGGAAACTTGATGGGTGGTGATGAAGAAATTAAAGAATTAATTTATGATGAAATACAAAAATCGTTAAATTCACAATTGAATGATTTTAAAAAGGTCAATAAAATAATGTTAGCATTAAAAGAACATAATGTTTTAGATAAAAACTACAAAATGTTTTGGCCAAGTTTTTATCGGGGTACGTATGTTTATAATATGTGGAACCCTAATGCTGGTATAAAAGACCAAGAAAAATTTATTAAACTTAGCGATAGGTTTTTTAATGCTCTTGAGAGAGGTGCCATGTTTATGGTTACGGGAAATCTAAGAAAATTAAATGAATATTACACATCATTTGTTAAAGAAAATAAACCAATTGTTTTTAATGGTAAAAGATATGCCGGTAAATACAGTGTAGGTTTTTTGAAGGCGTTTGGTTGGTTATTACTTGTAAAATGGGTTTTTATGCCTTGGTTTTTAGCGGTTTTGGCAGGTCTTTTTTATTGGTTTAAATTAACTAAAAACTATATCCCAAAAAGAACTTCACAGGTAATGTGGGATACTTACATATCACAAATAAAATATAAAGCGTTAGTTCAGTCTGATGGTTTGGCAGTAAAATTGGGTCTTGACCCAGGGAGTTTCAATTGGATGTCATTAATACCAATTGATGTTTATGGGAAAGAACTATGGGATTTGCTCGAATCTGGAAATATGGGTGCTTTTAATCAATGGTCTCAAGAAAATTTAAAAAAGCTTGACGAAAAAGGAACTAAATTTTTAGACGCCTCGAAAGAAAATATTGGTTTACCCAAAAACACAAACCAACAAACACCAACCGTAACACCTCAAAACACAAATCAAACACCATCGGGAAAAAAAGACTGGGACTAATAAAAAAAAATAATTATAAAGATTATGAAAAATAATATAGAAAAAA
>Ga0209296_1000470_pt1 | contig 34912 bp, 52 predicted proteins | sample S_130206_EF_Meta_FD_187319 | JGI IMG/M metagenome (GOLD analysis project Ga0209296, IMG submission 187319) | Freshwater microbial communities from Lake Simoncouche, Canada to study carbon cycling - S_130206_EF_MetaG (SPAdes) (version 2) | ecosystem: Environmental > Aquatic > Freshwater > Lake ... | reverse complement strand
GGGGTAGCAGAGGTAGCGTTCTGACGGCAGCATCATGCGCAGCCAGCCGTCGTCGGCGCGGAACACCAGCTTGCCCGCCTTGTGGTTCTTGCCGGGGTTGCGCACGGCGTCCTTGGCGGCGTTCTCGCAGTTGTACCAGAGGTTCTTGGTCTTGGGGTGCGCCTTGCGCCACGCCGTCACCAGACTGTTGATCGTCTCCTCGGGCAGATTGACGCCGTAAAGCGCAGCCATAGTGCTGAAGGCCCCAAGACCGCCTTGGTAGCCCAGGGCCAACTCCTGCACCTTGCCTAGCTGGCGCTGATCCTTGGTCACATCCTCGGGCTCGATGCCGAACGACTTGGCGTAGGCCAGCTTGTAGATGTCGTGGCCAATGCCCTTGTCGAAGTCGCGGAAGGCTTCCAGCTTCCATTCCTCACCGGCCAGGAACGCCAGCATACGCCCCTCGATGTTGCTCAGATCGGCGATGACCAGCTTTTTGTCCTCGGGCGCAATCAGACAGCCGCGCACTGCGGACGCGCAGAGTTCCATCACGTTGGCGAACAGCACGTCCTCGATGTCGGCCTTCATGGCGGCAACGCCGAAGTCGATGTCCTTCTGCTTCAGGGTCGGGCGCGGTAGGTTCTGGGGCTGGAACAGTCGCCCGCCCCACCGGCCCGTGCGTGTCGCGCCGCAGAACTGTAGCGTCCCCCGCAGCCGCCCGTCAGCCGACGTGGCCTGGAGCAGGGTGCGGTACTTCGCGGGGCTGGTCGCTGCGGCCTGTAACCTCACCTCCAGCATGGCGCGCACTGGCGGGCTGATGTCGGTGCCCGCGAGCAGAGCCTTGACGGTGCCTTTCTTCAAGTCCTCCGTCTCTAGGCCGATGGAGCGCAGGTGGTCGAGGGTCTTGCCACGTTGGGTGGTGTTGGCCACGGCACCGCCGGTCAACTCGCTGATCTCGGCAGCAAGCGCCCGCCCGGCCCTCTGGGCGGCGCGTAGGGCCGCTGTCGCCAGTTCCCGGTCCACGGCCACGCCCCGGTCGTTGATGCGCTGGTCGAGCAGCCAGAGCGCCCGCTCCGATGCCGTCAGGTTCCAGACCGGCAGCGCCGTGTAAACGCTGCGCATGGCCTCCACGTCGAGGCGTGCGTACTCAACGAACTCGGCCCACTCGTCGGGGTGCGTGGCCGACGTGGCGCGGTCCAGTATGCGGTTCTTTCCCAGAGGCTTCGTGAATAGGTGGATGAGCTTTTTGCCCGCCTTGTCCTTAGCCTTGTCGGTCGGCACCTCGAGGATGTCGCAAAGCTGGCCCAGTGATCCCGGCAGGCTGTGCGCCATGGCTTGAACCATCGTGTCGTGGACTTTATCCACTGGAATATAAACATTGTGGTGGCGCAGCACGGTGCGGTCGAACGCGCTGTTGTGGATCACCACGGTGTCGGCACTGTCGATCAGCATCTGGACGTTGTCCAAGCTGCCGCCAGCGGTCAGGTCCATTACCTCTACGCCCTCGTCGTCAAACGCATAGGCAACCAGCAGCACCTCCGACTTCTCGGCGTAGGCGTGCGTGCCGTGCGTAATAGGCACAGTGCTGAACGTCTCCAAATCGAGGTGGAGGGTGGTCATCCACGTTTGCCGTAAAGGGCCTCGCTGATACGGCCTTGGTTGGTGCAGAACCGGGTGGCCATGTCCATCTGCGACGCCTTGGGGTGCAGAAGGGCATACGCCCGAACGGCCTCCTCCTGCTGCAAGGTCAGTGGCGGAAGCCTGACAGGCGCTCTCCGCCCGTTGTAGCGGCGCACAGTGGCGCTGGCCAAGAAGTCAAGCTCCGGGCAGTTAAGTTCAATCGCAAGCTCGCGCATACGAGCCCGGATGTCGGGGATCGTTAGTTCGCTCATTTTGTTTTCCTGAAAGTGGGGCGCCCCCGGCGAGACCTGAAACCAACCGGGGGCGCAGGCTCTACTAGACTAAGTCCAGACAGCCAAGGGCAGCAGCATACAGTTCCAACATGGCCTTGTCTTCAGCCAGTTTCGTGCGGTCCAACTTCCGCAGTGCCACTAGCTTCTTGATGGCCTTGGTGTCGTAGCCGTTGCCCTTGGCCTCGCTGTAGACATACTTCATGTCTTCCAGCAAGGAGGCTTTCTCCTCCTCCAGCTTCTCGACCCGATCAATGATCGACTTGAGCTGGCCGGAGGCGACGCTGTTGTGCCCAGCAGGTGCGCTGTCGGACACTAGACGAAGTCCTCGATGTCGGCAGGAGCACCGAACTCGTCAGCGGACGCAGACGCACCGCCACCGAAGCTGTCACCGTCAGCGGCCTTGCGGACGCCACGCAGCGAGCAGTTGATGCGGCGACCGTAGCCGTTGTCCTGAGCGTAGAACTCAATGGACGCATCGACGTAGCAGCCGCTGTAGACCACACCGTCGGCTTGCGTCAGCGGACGGTTCTGCTGGTCGAACACCGAAGGCTTAACAGGAGCCTTGCCACCGTTGCGGGTGGAGAGGTGATACATACCCTCGAAGCCGTCGTAGATGTCGCCGTTCTTGTTGCGATAGGGCCCTTCGACCCAAGCCACCTTCTTGTCGTCCTTGAGCAGGGCGAGAACACCGGCAGCCTTTTCGCCCCACTTCTCCGTCGCAGCCGTCGTGACGGCCTTGCGGATTTCCGCCAGTTGCGGGTGAGATTGATCGATGATGAACTTGGCCCCGTAGGCGGGGTCGCCGTCACCAAACGCTTCCGGCTCGAAGATCGCCGGGAAAGCCATACGCACATTTTTCACAAGCATTTTCATTTTAACATTCCACTTCGCAGTTATTCGCCGAACTCGTCGGCAGTTGCAGCGCCGCCAGAAATGGCGGGACGCCGATCAGTGACAGGTGCCACGGATGGTTTACCGGCGCTGCGGGAGATCAGGCTCTGTGCCTTCTCCCAGCGCACCGGGGTTAAGAGCTTTTCAGCTTTGGTCGGGCTGATCAAGCTAAAATCGTACATCTCGTCTTTGCGCAGCCGCCAGCTCTGGAACAGGGCCTCGATGGCCTCCTTGTCGGCCCAGGCGCGGTTGCCTTGGCGTCCCTCAACCAGCTTGTAATTCGGTACCGTCTGCCCAGCCATGAGCCGACGCTCGACCTCGGCGCGGATCGCCTTGCACCAGTCCTCGACCAAACTGACCTTGTCCATGGCGACCGACAGGTAGTCGGTGTCGCCGTCGTTCACCGTCTCGGTCAAGTCGTCAAAGTCGCTGGCGTCGGCGGCAACGATGTCCAGCACCTCCTCGCGGAGCGCCGGACAGGTCGCCTTGGCCTTGCAGAACCTGCACTGCTTTTCCCCCGGTACAAGGGTAGCGTTGGGGGTTAACGCCAGCGCCGCCGCCTCCTTCGCCCGCCGACCGAAGGCCAGCAGCTCGGGGACCGTGATGACGTACTCCGCGACGTGGTTTAAACGCGGTTGATGGATGACCATCTGGACCAGAGAGAAGTCGCCCAAGAACTCGTACTCCTTGAGCGCGCCGAGGGCGTAGAGCTGTAGTTGCTCGTTGTCCATGGCGTCCACCTTAACGCCCATGCCGTACTTCAGATCGACCACAAACAGGGTGTCGTCGCCCAAGATCACGGCGTCGGACGTGCCGAACTGGTTGGCCACATCGACAACGTGGCTGAACTCCAGCCGCCGCTCGGTCAGGATCGGGCGACCGTTGGCGTACTCACGCACCAGCTTGGCGTAGTCGATGCAGTGGTCGATCATGTCGTCCGTGATCGGCCAGACCTTGCCGTTAACCTCGACGCCTAGCTCGCCCACGACCTTGCGGGCCGTGGCCTCGTCCAGGTCACTGGCGAGTATCCAAGCGGCAACTTCGTGTGCGGCAGTGCCCTCGTCGGCGTAGACCGACGAGGTATCGGGCAGTTTCTCTTCCAGCAGCAGGCTGCCGGGGCAACGCATCCAGCGGTGAGCGCCGGATGGGCTAAGGCGGGCGTGCTCAGACATCCTTGGCCTTCTTGGTGAACTTGCCGGTCTTAGCGTCCTTGGCGGTGTCGTTCTTCCGCGCCTTAGCCAACTCTTTCGACAGCCGGTCGATCTCGGCCAACCTGCGCTTGTCGCGCTCGGCATCAAAATCCGCTCGCACGTACATCAGGTTAAGTTCGTCGGTTATCTGCCCAATGCGATTGGCGTTGGCATCAAGCACAACGTGCAGCGCTCCCACTTGGCGCTGCAACTCGGCAATCTTGGTAAATGGCCAAATCATTTGGTTTCTCCTTTTGCTTTCTTTAGGTCGCGTTTCGCTTTTTCCCATTGGTTGTCGAGCCACTCGCATCGACGCTCCAGCATACGGTTTTCACGCTGCTCGTCGTACAGCGCCTGCTCTAGCTTTTGGATGCGCGACCAGGGCCACATGGCTAGGCCATCGCCGCGTTAACGTCGGCCAGCAGTGCAGCCCAGCGCGAAGGGTCGAGGTCAGCCGCCTTGCGGACGCCGTAAGTGTCCAGCAGGGCGCGAGTGATTTCGGGCGTCTTGACTACCGCCAGCCGCAGCACCGCCTCACGCACGATGGCGTAGTCCGGCACGTCAGACGCTGTCGCAGGTACATCCGTTGGCGCAGATGCCGTAGATACCGTAGCTGCCGTATCGGCCACTACGGCAACGGGCAAAGGGTCGGTAACAGGCTCTTCCACCGGCTCTGCGACGAACGCGGCGGCTTTAGCGGCTATCTCCTTAAGAGCCTTGACGTTGGAGACGTGCGCCTCGGCGCGTTGCGCCTCTTCCTTGGCGGCGCGCGCAGCGGCCATTTGCGCCTGTGCAGCAAGCGCGTTGCTTTGATTTGCGGCCTCAATCGTAAGGCGCCCCTTGCACAGCACGTCCTCCCATTTGAGCAACTGCCGCTCCATAGCCTCGGGGGTCTCGGCGGTAAACGTAATGGTAACGCTCATTCTCAGGTCTCCTTATCGTTAAGTTCACGGGTCAGCCGGTCGATCTCGTTCTGCATAACCAAGCAGTCGTCGTCTAAGCCCTCAACCATGTCGGCCAAGACCGCCAGCAGTTCCGGCTGCGGTCGCCCCTCTCGGCTCTCGTACCTAGCGGCATCGATAAGTTGCTGGATCGACAAGCTGTCGTAATACTGGCGGCTTTTCACCGACGTTTCTCCTTGGGTTGGTTGGTTTTAGAACCCTGCACCCATTTGGGTGGCATGGTCAATGCAGAAAATTACTAGACTAAAAACGTGGCGTAACCGTTGGCAACGTGGATGCTACGGTTTTTGCCTTTGGTCATGGCTTGGACGACATCGCCCATATGCGCCCGCAAACCTGGGAGGCGCGAAGCGGTGTCCTTCGGCATGAAGTCCATGACGTTGTCGAGCAGCGTAAGCAGTTCCATGCCGCCGACGTGCGGCTCAAGCGTGGCGATGTAATCCAACACGTTGCGCGTCCAGACATCCTCTTCGCTTTTCTTGGTCTTCTCGCTCTTTGGCGTCACCAAGGTATTGGTCTCGATCACGACCGGCGAGTTGATCTCGTCGCCGTCCTCGTCGATGCCAATCAGCACGTCCTGTAGCTTGAAGCCCCAAGGGGTCAGGTCGTCGCGCCCGTCCTTCTGCTTGGTGATCTTCAACATCCGCGCCTCGCTGTCGTCGTCGCGGATGACCTCCAAGGTGGTGTTCGCAGCGCCGTTCAAGCCCGACCAGCCACGAATACCCCGGCTGGCGTCCTTGCCGGTGTGCGCGATCAGGATGACGATGGCCCCCGTGGCCTGCCGGATAGACCGGCAGTGCTTGAGCGCCAGACCCATGTCCTCGCCGCTGTTCTCGTTCGCGCCGGGCGTTACCTGCGCCCATGTGTCGCAGACGATGACATCGCCACCGCCCGCATTGATGATCGACTTGACTAGCTCAGTGGCGTCCTCCTCGACCATGAGGTTCGGTGCGTCGGCCACGATGCCGATGGGCAAGCCGCCCAGCTTGACGCCGTGATGCTGACTGTACGCCTTGAGGCGCTGCGCCACGCCCTCCGCGCCCTCGGCGGCGACGTAGACGACGCGGGCCTTGTTGACCTTGAGACCGCGCCACGGCTCGCCGCGCACTAGGGCCATCGTCAGGTCCAGAGCGCACAGGCTCTTGCCGCTACCGGGAGCGCCGTAGATGACGATCAGCTCACCGTCGCGGGGCAGTACGCCCTTAATCATCCACCGGATCGGTGGGCGCGAGGTGAACTCGTCCGCGCCATAGATGCGGTACTTGCCTGCATAGTCAGCCGTCGAGATGAACGTGTCGGGGTCGGTGGGCCGTCCCTCGGCTTCGATCCGCGCTTCTTCAGCGGCGCGGCTTATCAGATCAAAAGAGCGTGGCTGTAGCCCCTGCGCAATGCGAACAATGTTCGACATCTTCTTGACGCTGCGCATGGTGATTTGACGGCCCGTGGCGTCGCGCCGGTCGAAGCTGTCCCACTGCGACTGTAGCGCCTCGGTGCCGGGGTAGGTGTAGCCATCGCTCGACCACTCGTCCCAGATGTCGAAGCCCTCGCCACCCGTCTCGTGGTGGATCGCCATGCCGATCTTGATCCAATCGTCGCGGCCCGTGGACGCATCGAGGTCCGACAGTAGCTCGCGGATGTCCTCTTCGCGCAGCCCCATAGGCGGCTCGAACGTCTCCATGAAGTCTAGAGCGCCGGTGTCGCTGGTGCGGGTCGCGCCGAAGCGCACGGCGCACAGAGCCTTAACGCCATCGTCAGCGGGCGCGATGTGATCGACATAGTCGAGCATCTCGCAGATGGGCAGCGCATTGCCCGTGAACGTCAGGAAGCCCTTGGAGCTGAACACCTCTAGGCCCCAATCGTTGGTGGCGTCCTTGAGGCTTTTGTGGTCGCCCAGGTTGCCCACCACGAAGGCGCGCACGCCGTTGTGGCTTGGGCTATACTCGCAGTAGGTCCGGCCCACGATAGCCATGACCTCGGCGGGGATGTTGCCGCTGGCATCGACGCAGTAGTCAAAGTCTAGGCCGGTCACGCCCCAATCGGGCAGCATCGCCAGCCCGACGCCGTCGTAGCCCTGACGCGCTGCCGCCTCGCGGGCCACGCCGAAGGTCGTTAGCTTGGCGCGGTCCTCTGGGCTGCCTTGCTTACCGTACCGACGCCCACCGCCGACATAGTGCGGCACTTTGCGCGGTTTGGCCTCGCCGGGATGCGTCTCATAGCGCCAGATCAGCCAGCCTTGCAGCTCACGGAGCGCCGTGGGGGCCTCAACTTGACGCACTAAGGGATTGATCGAGGTCACTGCGGACATGGATCAGGATGCGAGTAGGTCGGCCATCTCGCGCAGCGAGGGCTTGACCAAGTCCTTGGCGGGGATGCCGTAAAACAGTTCGAGCTTGAGCGCCTGCTGCGGTGGCACCCAACCTCGCTTGACCCAGCGGTTACAAACTTGCGGCTTGATGCCCAGCTTGCGGGCCAAGGCACTGATGCTGCCAGCGGCGGTAACCGCTTGGTCAAGAAGGTTCAGGTCTGTCATAGGGTGCTCCTAGTCGGCACGGTAGGCACCTTATTGGGTGCCGTCAAGGGCTTGGCCGGGGGGTGCCATGAGCGACACACAGGCGACGCAGGGCAGTGGCTTGATGGGTGCTAGAAAGGGCGTGAAGGTCGCGGCACGGGGCCGTGTTGCGGCGTTGGCGTAGCTGACCGCGACAAGAATGAAATAGCTCCCCAGCAGCAGCAGGGCGGTTAAGGCGAGGGCCAGGAGCAGAGGCTTCACGCCTCTGCCTCCTCGCTATCGTCCTCAGTGTCCTCGGCGTCGGCGGGATCGGGTGGCGACCAGTCGCGGTCGGGGTGGGTGTTGGCGGGGTAGCCGCCGCTGGCGTAATTCCTAAACGCTTCGCTGTTAAGGTAGTTGCGGCTCACTTGCGTTCCTCCAGATGGCTCAGGAGCGCCTCCGCGAGGTCGTAGACCTCTTGGCTAGACGCGATGATCTCGGCCAGCCCTAGGGTCTCTGGGGCTTGCTCATACAGGCTCATGGCTATCGCCTGGATGGCCTGGACTAGTTCCAGGCGGGTGTCGACGGGGTAGGTCAGGTCGGTCATTGGGTCAGGTCTCCTTGTTGTGTGGTTAGCACCCTACCGGGTGCGGCTGGCGTTTGTAAACTGCTTTCTGTTCGAAGACAGCGAGGACGCCGCGCAGGGCGTTTGTCCTCTCGTACCGCCAGGATCGTCCTGGGTGCGGCTTGGCGGTGCGCGCCAAGGCTACGCAGTCGGAGCAGAGGACGGGGTATGTCGTGCATAAGCCGACTTGAAAGGGCGGAAGCAGCGCGCAAACATATTCTATCTGCGCGCTGATGGTCTCATCAAAGGCGTTTAGGTCTTTGCACCTCAGCCCCCAGCCTGAACTATCCGGCGGGGGTGGCTCCCACGCTATGTTCTCGCAACAGAGGCACTTAACGCCGAGGTGCGTGGCAACCGCCCGCTTAGTTTCCGGCATAGGCACGGCAATCTCCTCCATGTAGTTATACCTGCGCCAAGAAGTGCTGCGGGTCGGTCCGTATTTGACGACCGCGTTAAACAGTTGCTCGAACGACAGGTGACGGAACGACGGGTCTTCGTTCATGTCCTGCGCCGCCGCGATGGGGTGGTGCGTGTATTTGAGGTTGTTCCCGCCTGCGTGGATCAGGCGGCAATAGTCGCCCTCGTACCACCACTCGCCGTCTTGCTCAAAGCTGGTGTACGTCACCGTCATCGTCCTCCTCGGCTTCCTCGCTCTGCTGCTTGTACTCCAGCGCCAGTACCTCCCGTTCGGCTATGAGGCGGTTTTGCTCGCGCTCACGGAACCGCCGGTCGCGATCCTCCTTGGCGTCGAGGCGCAAGCTCTCGGTGATCTCGGCCTCCATGCTGGCGACGATAGTCTTCGCCAGCAACGCGAAGGCGGTGGCCTCTGCGGGCGTGGCGATCCCGGCGCGGATGTCCTCCATCTCGCTCATGAGGGCATCGCGCAGTCCGGCGGTGCTGCGCTCGAACGTCCTAGTCATGCCGCCCTCGCCATAGCTTCGACGGCCTCAGAGGTGAGAGCATCACAGACGCGTTGAGCGCCGACCAAGCGACGGGCCACGGCGCGCTCGAACTTGGCGAGGCGTAGTTCGCCCTTTGCTTGGGTTTCGCGTGCCGCTGCGCTGGCCTCCAGTTGCTCTTTGGTGGCTTCGCGTATCGGTGTCATGCCGAACAGCGTGTAGGCGTCCCAGAAGGCTTGACGGGCCACCCTAGCGGCCACGCGGTCGGCAACGTCTGGTGCGCCCAGTGTCGCCATGACGCGCCCTGTCGCCATGCTCATCGCTGAAGCACGCTGCGCGGTGAAGAACGAGCGCACGACCTGCTGCGCGCCAAGGCGCAACAGTTGGTGGCGCAGGTCTTTGTCGCCTTGTGTAGCAAGCCACGCTGCCGCTAGGTCGGGTTGGTCGCGGTTCTTGTCGAGGGCTGTCTTCGCCCAGGTTCTTAGGTCGTTACGCATTGGGTCAAGTCTCCTTTCAACAGGGTCATAATGTCGGTCGCTGTTTTCGCGCCGACGTTGGGTAGTCGCATGAGCTCCCAGAGCGGGTTGCTGTAGCTCGCTAGGGCCTCGCGTAGCTCCGCGACTGTGTGGACGCCCAGATAGTCAGCGAGGGCGTTACAGGCGCGGGGGCCTAGGGTGGTGTGGCGGAGGTTCACTCGTCCTCGCTCTCGTCTTCTGCCGCCTGTTCAGCGGCGCGGGCGGCTTCTTCCTCTTCGTACAAGGCGTCATAGAAGTCGCCTTCGGTGTCGTAACTACCGGGCATGATAATTTTACCAAAACGGCTCATAGGGGTCAGTCCTTTCCAATTAGTGCGACGATTAGGGCAAGCAGCAGGGCCTCGAACAGCATCGGGGCCTAGCCTTGCCAGACGGCGAGCGCCGTGATGACCGCCCAGATAAAGGCGATGACCACAGCGCCCTCTAGGGCGGCGCGCAGGAAGGCTCTCATGCCGCGCTCTGGTCTTGTGTGGCTGCCGAGAGCTCTTCCCAGTCGATGCGATCAAGGCTCAGAATGTCGTTAATAAAGCCTTTCATTACGCCGATATTGGTTAAGTCTTCGTCGAGTGCTTCCGCGACCATTGATCGTATGCTGTCGGCGGTCATAGGTTCATTCTTGCAATCGAGGAACCACAGGCTGACAAGCCACGTTTCGCGGTTGCGCCAGCCATTGTATGTTGTGTCGGTCATTGTGCTGTTTCCTTTGCGGTGTTTATTGCCGCAACATCGCCGCGAAGGATGCGCTTAACCTCTTGCTCAGCTTCGCTGTTGGTTGGCTCACGGCCTAGGCGTTGAGCGAGCTTGTTCCAGATCGTGTCTGGGTTGTTGTTGGTGACAGTGAAGGTGATGTTCATTGCGTGATCTCGCTGATCTCGAAGGCGTATAGCTCTTCGTCTGTTAGGGGACGTTCGGTGCTGTAAACGCCGTAGCGGCGCTCGCTGACCGGCAGGTCGCTGTTGCGGGGCCGGTAAGCCTCCAAGGCGGGTTGCTCTACCCATTGCCAGCCGACCTTGGGGATAGTCCCCAGGCCTACAGGGCGGAGGCGGTTGAAGTAGGCGGTCATGCCGCTACCCCAAGGCGTGCGGCGACCATGTCGGTCAGCATATCAAGCGCGTAACATTCCAAGTCGCTGCCGGTTGCCATGTCGCAATGGTCGCGGATGATTTCCCAGTCGAGTGCTGTGTTTTGCTGCGCCGTGAGGCTTTGGGCGACGCGGTCAGCGATGGGTGCGAGTTTCATTGGGTCAGGTCTCCTTTGCGGTAATTATCGCCGCGTGGTGGGTGGGTTAGGCGTAGACCGAGCGATAGGCGTCCTCATACTCGACGCCTTGCGCCAGCAGGGCGCGGATGGCGACGGCGTCGGCACGTGACCGGCGGGCAGCGGCGTAAGGTTGCGAACAGCCCATCAGCCAGCCGTCGCGGTCCGCGTCGAACGTGTTGAAACCGTACTGGCCCCGGCCATTGCTGTAGAGCTGGCCGACTTGGGCGCGGGCGATCTTGAGGGCAGCGGTCTTGCTTATGGTTGTCATAGGTTCAGGTCTCCGTGGGTTGTTTGTTTCAACGAGGGTGAGTTTAGCGGCGGGGTTTTGGTTGCCTATGTGGCAGATTGTCGCAGGGTGTAAGAAATTGCAAGGGGTGCGGGGTGGTGTACGGGTACACCAATAAACCTGTTTTGGGTGGTTTATTGGTGGCAGGTGTACTGGTGTATGCGGCTTGGTTGTACCACCAGAACCATACCACCATCTGCCTAACGTCTTTAGACGTGGCAGTGGTGTGTGTGGTTTCTGGTGTACAGCCGGATGGTTTATGGTGTAATGGTTTATGGTTTCAGATTGTACACCATTTTGGAAGGAGAGAATTTGATGTTGCAAAAAACGACGTTGCCGGGAGCAGCTTTTCACACTCGTAGCGGGCGGTGGTTCGCTCGTATCAGTGAGGGCGGCGTTCGAAAGCACTTAGGCTATTTCGATACAGCAGAAGAGGCGTCTAAGGCCTATCAAGCCGCTAGGGGTATCAAGGCTAGGGCCGCACCAGAAACGGCTCCTAGGGCCGCTCCTAGGCCTCCTAAGCCCTACACCTGGGAACCTGGTCAGCTACCCGTCGAGGTGCTGGCGGACTTGTTCCCGGATTTCGAACTAGACGATGCTGTTCATTTCCCGGCTTCGCTCCTTAGACCGGGAGACGTGACAATCAAAAATCCGTTTGAGCATGAGCGTCTTGCCATATGGGCGAGGGTTTCCAAGCGGTTCAATATTAGCCTGCATACGGCTTCGCTTTTGTCGTTCTATTGCGGGGACGATATTAAGCTTTTTAATAGCGATGAAAGCGAGGCGGTTAGGGAGGCGAGGCACGAAGCGCGCTTGGGCGCAACCGTTGCGCGCCTTAAATCCGTGGGCCTGATAGACCGCGCCTTAGAGGTAGTGGACTTTTACGAGTATGACGACGCAACATGGCTCGATAGGGCGATAGTGACTTTGAGCGGTGCAGGGGACTTGATCTAATGGCGAAGAAACCGACTAAGGCGAAATTGCTATCAGTCCCTAAACGCAAGGCTCCCGTTCCCTCGCCATTAACGGAAGAGGTGGCGGAATATGTTTGCGAGGAGCTATCAAGCGGTATCCCGCTCGCTCAAATCGCTAGAACGCTAAACGTCTCCTATCGGGTATTGTATAAATGGGCGAAGGCTCATCCACTGCTAGGCGACGAAATAGAGCTCTCTAGGGACTTAGGGGCGGATATAATCGCTATTGAATGTCTAGACATATCGGACGGCAAGAAACCGCTCCCTAACGTGCCAGACGGCGAACAATTAGGGTGGGCGAAAAGTCGGATAGAGACGCGCCTGAAACTTCTAGCGTCTTGGAATAGCCGATATGCACCAGGCTTCCAAGTTAGGCACGCTAACGCTAAGGGCGACGGTGACGCGCCGTCAAGCGCTCCCATAATGAGCGAAATTCTGGCAACGCTAAAGGCGCGGCTAGAAGGTACAGCCGCGCCTTTGGTTATAGAGGCCTCGCCGGACGACATAGAAGGCGGCTAGGCGCGTTTTAGCGCCCCTGCTAGCCTAGCCCAGTCACTAGCGTCGTTTAGCCAAGGGTGCATTTGTAACGCCCTTATCATGTTCCGTTGCGGGATAGAGCCGCGCGCCTTGGATTGGCGCGCGGCTTCTAGGTCAATGGCGGCTTGCGTCGCGCCAGACATAAGGGCGCGGGATTGTGCGGCTGAATAGGATAGCACGGCATTATCCTTTCGATTGTTTGGCGATTTTATCCATCGCGATATCGCAAGCGCGCGCATAGCTAAGCCGCTTGTCTCGATCCATAAGCGCGAAGGCGCGCGTCTGGATGATATCGACTAGGTGATAGGCGCAAGCGCGCGCCTTAGCGTCTGATATGGTTTGCACGGCATTAGCCTTTCAAGGCGGCTTTCAATTCCGCCTTTAACGCCTTCGCGGCTTCGCCTTTAAACGTGGCGGCATTGCTAAGGAAGTACAGAACAACGGATTTGCCGCTATCGTACCCGTAAGCGTCATGCACGCTATACAAGCCGCGCATAGCGTCTAGGTACGGCTTAGCCGCAAAATTAGGCTTAGGCCATGTGCGGCTAATGTCGCGAGCGATATCAGATATAGGGCGATGCATAGGGTTATTCCTTTCAAGGTTATGGGGATTAGGCGGCTAGGCGTGGCGCGTGAACGAGCGAGCCTTCGCAAGCGGAATAGTCGCGCAATACGAAGCCGCTCATATCGCGCTTCGCTTTTGCGCCTTTGGGCGATAAACCCACGACGACGCCTTTCGGATCGAGGTGGCGCAAATCATGGCGGTCACCGTCAATAACACGATAGCCGTTCCAGAGCCGCGACACTGGCAATCCGTGCGCGAATATGACCGCCACGTTATGACCTTGCGCCAATGCGTCTAGGCAATCCGTCTCATTGGTTTCAGAGCGGCTAAATGTAAGGCTAAGGTTCGCGGGTACGTTTTTGAGGCGGCTAGGGACTTTCGTATAATCGACAAATTGCACGTCTGGAAACCGCTCTAATAGCGTCCGGCGAGACGCGCCGAAGCGCATACGTTCGAACGCAATATCCGTTGATCCATTAAGGCGAACGCAAGGCGTCAAGCCTTCGCGCGCGGCTTTGGCGACTAGGCGCGCGATTTGCTTTTCGAGGTGACGCAAATAGGTTTGGCGTTCGCTCATAAACATTCGCGCTTTCGCCTTGCGGCTTTCTCGAACGCTATTTGTACCTTGCTCTAAATCGGCAACCATTGACGCCTGCCCGGAATATTTGCCTAGGCAATGCAATATGCATTGTGGCGAGGCGTGCGAGCATAGGTTACCCGCTCCCGCCTCATTGTGCGGGGCCATGTAATGGATACCGTTTAGGTAGCCGTAGCCAGTAGCCTTGGCGGCTTTGGCGCTATCGACGGATAGTAGACGGTCAAACGTGATCATGGGTTTCAGGCCTTTTGATTGAGAGGGAAGGGTTAGGCGGAAGCCTTAGCTCCCGCCCATTGTGCTTAGAGCAAGGCGCGCAAGGCTTGCGCGGCTTCGACATATGCGCCGCGCTTGAATGCGCGGCCCGTTAGCTTGGCGGCTTCCGCTAGCATGAACGTCGGCGTTGCGCCGCGCGTAGGGACCATCTTGAACTTGGCGTACATTTCCAAGCCTTGCGCTAGGCACAAGGTGCGGAAGCGGCTGATTTGTTCTGGCGTGTTGATAGAGGCGAAAGCGGTTTCCATTGGACTAAATCCTATGCGTTGCGAGGGAAAGGGGAGGCGGGAAGGGTTAGCGGGTAACGCTAGCCATCATGGCGAGAATGCCAGACGCGCCGATTGCCGCGCTTGGAATTATGATCAATGGCGCGTCCGTAGCCGCGCCTAGGGTGCAACCGATAACCGCAAGGGTTAGACCGGCTAGGCAAAGAATGAGGCGTTCGGGAAGGCGCATGGCAATAAATCCTAGGGTTAAGAGGGAGGGAGGAAAAGGCGCGCTCGCGCTAAAAGCGTTCAAGGTTCACGCGAGCGCGCACAAGAAACTAGCTAGAAACTAGCTAGAAGTTCCAGGGTGTTGCACCCTGCATCTTGGCAATCTTGCGAGCCATAGCCAAACCGTCAACTTGAAAGCTTTTGATCCAAGTGCGATGGCCATCGTCGGTGCAAGTTGCAATGTCTAGCTTCGCAAAGTGGCGCTTAGACATTCTGGAATAGTGAGCTTGAAGGGTCATTGCGTTAGCTCCCGTCGCCCTGATTGGCGGCATTGCTATTAATACCATTGCACCCTGTTAGGTGCATAGTGCTAATTGCCAGGTGCGACAATGCGCCGCACCTTAGCCCCATGCGATAGGCACGCGACCTAATCGTTAGGTAGCCTAATGGTTAGTGCCCCTAACCATTAGCCCCATGCGATAGGCACGCGACCTAATCGTTAGGTAGCCTAATGGTTAGAGGGGCTAATAGTCAGGTAACCTAATGCCGACCCCCACCCCCTAAGATTTGACCGAGGCTGCAACTGTTGCATGACCACTCACTAATTTTTTATAGAAAACCAGCAATAAGCTGCACCCACTAAGGTGCAACCCGCAGCAACTCACACCGGCCCACATCACCCCATTTGCCAAACGCACCAACACGCCCTACTCTTGTAAACAACCTCAGACGCCGGAAGCACACGCGGTGACTTGTATATGTTCGACCTGAAAGCCTTCCTCGACGCGATAAAACCCGAGCACGTTGCGCGGATGACGCCCGTTGACCTAGATGCGCTCAAGTGGCTGTCGTCGTGGGACGCAACCGCACGCGATAAGCAACGGCCACCACCCGGCGACTGGACGGAATGGGGCCTGATGGCGGGACGCGGCTTCGGCAAGACGCTCACCGGGGCGCAATGGCTAGCGCTACAAACGTATTTCGATGCCGTCGGTCGGCCTCGTGCGGTCATAGCGCCCACGCTCAACGACATACGGCATGTGTGTTTCGAAGGGCCAGCCGGTTTGCTGGCAATTATTCCGCCATCGTTGGTGAAAAATTACAACGTCACCAACTCGATGCTGACGATCCAGACGTTTAACGGCAACGAGGCAACGATACGCGGCTTCTCGTCGGAAGAACCCGAGCGTTTGCGGGGTCCACAGCACGCCGACATCTGGTGCGACGAATTGGCAGCATGGGGCAAGCCCGAAGAGACATGGGATATGGCCATGATGGGCTTGCGTCTGGGCGAGCAGCCGCGCGTTGTGTGGACGACGACGCCGAAACCCAAGGACATCGTGCGGAAATTGTCTGCGGCCAAGGTCGGGCGCGTCCTGACGACCGGATCGACGTTCGAGAACAGGGACCACCTAGCTCCGTCGTTTTTTGAGCAGCTAAAACAGTACGAGGGCACGCAATTAGGCCGCCAGGAACTTGAGGGCGAGCTGATTGACAGCGAGGAGGGCGGCATAATCGCGCGCAAGTGGCTGCAATTGTGGCCCGCGAAGCAGCATTTACCGGCGTTTGACTGGATTATCATGTCGCTGGACACGGCGTTCACGGAAAGGACGCTCGATAAGCGCTCTCACACGGCGGATCAGACCGCCTGCACGGTCTGGGGCGTATTTTGGCACGAAGATAAGCGGGCGGTCTTGCTTTTGGACTGCTGGGCCGAGCAATATGGGCTTCCTGACCTAATGGCGCGGGTCAAAAAGGAAATGAAAGTCGCTTACGGCGACGACGAGGACCGTGCGCTGATCAAACCGCTGATTGGGCCGTCGAAAATGGCGGTCAGCGGTAGGAAACCGGATATTTTGCTGATTGAGGACAAGGGAAGCGGCATCTCGCTGCGCCAGATGCTGGATCGTGAGGGCATCACCTCGTACCCGTACAATCCGGGGCGCGCGGACAAGCTGACGCGCCTGCACATGGTGTCGCACATCTTTGCACAGAACAAAGTCTGGGTGCCGGAGAGCGAGAATTACAAGGGCCGACCCAAAACTTGGGTCGAGCCAATGCTGGCGCAATTGTGCTCGTTTACGGGCTCCGGGTCGATCAAGCACGACGACTACGTGGACAGTTGCACGCAGGCAATTCGGCTCTGCATGGACAAGAACCTATTGACGGGAGTAAAACCGTCTAAACGCTATGAGGAGGAGGTTGACTACAAGCCTCCTGTGGTCAACCCGTATGCCGCCTAAAGGGACGTGAGCCATGGACGATGAAATGCCCGAAGGCGAGACCGTCGAACTAGACACGGGCGACGAAGCCGATGTCGAGGACACCGAGGACGGCGGCGCTATTGTGACGCTGGACGAGGACGAGGACGAGCCCAAGAAGGGCGACAGCGACTTCTACGCCAACCTTGCCGAGGACATGGGCGACACCGAGCTGAAGGACATCGCCTCGACGTTCATAGAGCTGCTGGCTCGGGACAAAGAGGCGCGCAAGAAGCGCGACGAGCAGTACGAGGAAGGCATCCGCCGCACAGGTCTAGGGGACGACGCTCCGGGTGGAGCGCAGTTCCAAGGCGCGTCGAAGGTTGTGCACCCCATGCTGACGGAAGTCTGCGTGGACTTCTCGTCCAGAGCCATCAAGGAACTGTTTCCCGCCGACGGGCCCGTCAAGGACAACATCGTCGGCAAGCTGACAAGAGAGCGTGTGGCGAAGGCCCGCCGTGTTACCGACTTTATGAACTGGCAGCTTACCGTCCAGTCGCAATCGTTTAGGTCGGAGCTGGAGCAGCTTCTGACCCAGGTGCCGCTGGGCGGCGCGCAGTACATGAAGGTGACGTGGAACGAGGCCAAGAACCGGCCCGACTTCCTGTTTGTTGCCATCGACGACATTTACCTGCCCTACGCGGCCACAAACTTTTATTCAGCGCAACGCAAGACCCACGTCCAATACCTGACGACGCTGGACTACGAGCAGCGCGTCAAGAGCGGCATGTACCGCGACGTGGACCTGATCCCGTCGGGCGAAGCGCCAGTAGGCTCCGACGCCGAGCAGGCCAACAACAAGATCGAGGGGCGCGACGAAACGTCCTACAACGAGGACGGCCTGCGTACCGTCTACGAGATTTACGCGGTTGCTGAAGTTGAAGAGGGCGAAGACGCCGCCCCCTACATCATCACGGTCGATAAGTCGTCGTCCCAAGTGTTGAGCATATACCGCAACTGGGACGAGGACGACGACGCCCAAGAAGAGTTGCAATGGATTGTCGAGTTCCCGTTCGTGCCTTGGCGCGGCGCGTACCCAATCGGCATTACGCACATGATTGGCGGCCTATCTGCCGCCGCGACCGGGGCGCTGCGGGCGCTCATGGACAGCGCGCATATTTCCAATTCGCAGACCATGCTGAAGTTAAAAGGCGGGTCGCGCGGGGGGCAATCGCTCAATATCCAGCCGACGCAGGTTGAGGAGATTGAGGGCGGGCTAAACGTCGATGACGTGCGCAAGATCGCCATGCCTCTCCCGTTCAACCCGCCGTCGAGCGTGCTGTACCAGCTCCTTGGCTTCTTGGTGGATGCAGGCAAGGGTGTTGTCCGCACGACCATGGACGATGTGTCCGACAGCAACCAGAACGTCCCCGTCGGCACGACCCTAGCCAAGATCGAGCAAGGCATGGTGGTGTTCTCTGCCATCCACGCTCGTCTGCACGCCGCCATGGGCCGGATGTTGCGCATCCTGCACCGCCTCAACGGCATGTATCTCGACGACGAGATGGAGGAGGCCGAGATTGGCGAGGAGATCGCCAAACGAGCCGACTTTGAAGGCCCGATGGACGTGGTGCCGGTCAGCGACCCAAACATCTTTAGTGAAGCGCAACGCTTTGCCCAGGTGCAGGCCGTGGCGCAGCGCTCGCAGATGTTCCCGCAACTCTACGACCTGCGCAAGGTTGAGGAGCGCATCCTTGACACGCTGAAGATACCAGACGCGGCGGCCCTGCTGGCACCGAAGCTGACGCCGACGGAAGAGAACGCGGTGTCGGAGAACGTCAAGGCAACGCTTGGGCGTCCTGTTGTGGCGTTTCCCGAGCAGGACCACGTCGCGCACCTCAAGACGCACTTGGCCTACATGGTATCTCCGGCGCTGGGCATGAGCCGCCTGATTGCGCCCGCCTACCTGCCCCTGATGCTGAACCACATCAAGGAGCACGTTGCCTTCTGGTACGCCGAGGAGGTGTTCAAAGAAGCCGACAGCAATGTGGAATTTGATCTTCAGGAAGCGCTGAAAGAGATCAAGGACAAGGATACGAAGCAGGCGCTTGACCAGATGCTGGCCGAGGCATCGTTGAACGTGGCGCTCAAGGCTCAGGAGGCGTTTGCGTCTCTGCCGCCGGTTATTGAGCAGGCCATCGCCGCTATCCAGTCGATCCAGCCGCCCACGCCGCCAGACCCGGCTACGCAGGCTGCCTTGGCCGACATCCAGATGCGCGGACAGGTCGAGCAGGCCAAGGCGCAGCTTGCCACCCAGAAGCTCCAGCTCGACGCGCAGAAGATGCAAGGCGATCAGCAACTGGCGCAGGCCAAACTGCAAAGCGATCAGCAACTGGCGCAGGTCAAATTGCAAAGCGACATGCAGCTTGAGCAGATGCGCGAGCGCACTAACGACACGGCCAAAGCCACCGAAATCCAAGCCAAGATCGCTATGAACGATGCCGACAACCAAACGGCAAAGGAACTAGCGATGATGGAGATCGCCAACGGGGCTAACGCCCCGAATGTTTTAAACCCCAACCCCAATCCATAAGGAGTTACCAATGGCTAACGATACCAAGAGCAAGTCCGTCCCCGCCGACGCCATGCCGCTTCACAAGAAGTTGGCTATGGGCCAACCCGTCGAAACCGGCGCAGGCAAGGGCGCAACAGGTGGCAAGTCGTCACCGAAGACGCCTGCATGAGGATAGACATGGTTCTGAGGCGTTTGGAGGAAGAGCAAACTCAGTTTGCTAAAGAGGCGCTTCTACAACCCCAAGGCCACGATGCGTTCGACTACGGGCGCAGCGTGGGTGTGTACGCGGGCTTGGAGCTGGCGAAGGACATCCTCATCGGGATCGTCGCCGACCAAGACCGCAAGGATTACGATTTATGAGGAAGCACATATGGATGACTTTGCGAACAATGTAACTTTTGACTACGGCAGCTTGGACGAGGCGTTTCCACCGTGTGAGCCGGGCGTATCGCCTTTCGGTTCACGCATCCTAGTCCAATTGAAGACGGCTAAGGCCAAGACGGCGGGCGGCATCATCCTCACGGATGACGTGCGCCAGACCGAGAAGTACAACACCCAGGTCGCCAAGGTGGTGGCGGTAGGCTCACTGGCCTTCAAGAACCGCAACACCATGACGACGTGGCCGGAAGGCTCCTGGGCAGCAGTGGGCGACTTTGTGCGCGTGCCGAAGTACGGCGGGGACCGCTGGTCTGTTCCGACAGGGGCAGCGATTGGCGAGGAAGCCACCTTCGTAATTTTTAACGATCTCGACCTAGTGGGCAAGGTGACCGGCGATCCGCTGGCCATCAAAGCCTTCCTATAAGGCTGAAAGGAGCCGGTCATGGCAGAAGACCTAATTGAAGAAGACGACGACGAGGAGTTGATCCCCGTTGATACGCCGCCCGAAGACACCCACGACGACGACGATGACGAGGGTGATGGCGAGGACGAGCGCCTAGCTGATGACGCCGATGACGACCCGGATGGCGACACTGCGGTAAACACCAACCGCAACAAGCGGCTGAAGCGTCGCCAAGTTCAGAAGCTCGCCAAGGAGAACGCGCAGCGCGAGTTGCGTATGCTCCGTCAGCAGAACGAGGCAATGGCTCAAAGGCTGGCAGCGGTTGAGGGCAACGCCCTTAGCCACAACGAGATGGCCATAGATGCCCGCATTGACGACGCAGAAAACGCCGTTCGCAGCGCCGAGCACATTATTGCTCGGGCGGTTGAAAGCGGCAACGGGGACGATGTAACCTCGGCGATCCGTATGCGGGACGAAGCCTTGTCCCGTGCGCACCAGCTAAAGACCGCCAAGCAGCAAGTTAGCGAGGCTCGAAACCGCCCCGCTAGTGCTGACCCTGCCGCCATCAACCTTGCCAAAGAGTGGATGGCTGCCAACCCTTGGTATGACGTTCGTGGCGCTAACGAGGACAGCGCCATTACCAACGCCATCGACGCTCGTTTGGTGGTCGAAGGTTTCAATCCCGCCAGCGTTGAGTATTGGCAGGAACTGACCAACCGCCTTCGCAATCGGGTTGCCCCTGCGGCCCGTACCCGCAAGGCTCCCGAGGGCGACGGCACCGCCAGAAAGAAGGCCCCTCCGATGGGCAACACCCGCGAACACGCACCTCAAAGCACTAAAAAAGAGGTCTACGTGACACCCGACAGAAAACAGGCTATGATCGAAGCTGGCTACTGGGATGATCCCGTAAAACGGAACCAGATGCTAAAGGCGTATCAAGCCCACGACCGTAACTCGGCACGCTAAAAGGAGTGAGCCAGATGGAAGTAGACGAACGCCTCAAAAGGGAACTGGGTGCCAGTCGGCGCTCTCGTGCCATGGATGACCGTAGTGTCACCGAACAGCGCGAGGTCAGCGATGACGACAGGCTTAAGATGTTCCAACAAAGACTTTTCAACGACGCACTACCCGATCTACCCGACATCCCAGGCTGGCATATTTGCTGGCTGACTACGACCAACCCCCGCGACCCTATCCACCGTCGCATCCAACTTGGCTACGAGCCCATTAAACCTGAAGAGGTCTATGGGATGGAATACGCCACGTTGAAGACCGGCGAGTGGGCAGGACACATTGCGGTAAACGAGATGCTCGCGTTTAAGCTGCCCATGTCTCTCTATGAGAAGTACATGCAGGAAGCTCACCACGACGCTCCGGCCCGTGAAGAGGGACACCTTGCTGACCAAACAGAGGGCCTGCGCGAGCAAGTCATGCGTGATGGAGGCAGGCTGATCGAAGGGGATGGTATGTCGGACTTGCGTCGTGACGCGCCTGCGCGAGGAGTTTTCTCCTAGCGCGTTCCCATTAACCCCTCACGAATGAGGTAGGTCATGTCCACGACTTCCGCTCCGTTCGGGTTGGCCGTTGATTATCATCCTAGTGGGGTCACGCGCCCCACTATGTACTCGATCCTCACGGGCTACGCCTCGAACATCCTTCAAAACCAACCGGTCAAGATCATTCCATCGTCCACGGGCGCTGGTACGGTTGCGGCTGCCGCCATTGGCGACAGCTTCATTGGCACCTTCCAAGGCTGCGAATGGACCGACAGTGACGGTCGCCGTCGCGTGTCCAACAAGTGGACCGCTTCGACTGCTGGCACTGACATCAATGCGTATGTCACACTCGACCCGACCATCGTCTATCAAATCCAGGCCAATGCTACCCTGGACGTGTCGAGCATCGGCAAGCAGTACGACTACACAGCTATCTCCGCCGGTAATGTCACGGTTGGCATCAGCCAACTGATGCTTGATGTTGCTTCCAATGCCACCAACGCGCAACTCCGTGTCATCGGGCTCACGCCCGGCCCGGACAACGCTTGGGGCGACGCTTTCCCGATTGTTCAGGTGCAGGTTTCTCAGCACCAGTTCATCGCGGAAGTGGCTCAGCTATCTTAAGGGAGGACTGAACCATGGCTTCTCCTATGCGTTCAACGGACTTTAGGTCCATTGTCGAGCCGATCCTGAACGAAGAGTTCAACGGCATTTACACCCAGCGCGCCGACGAGTGGTCGCAGGTATTCAAGGAGTTCACGGGTATCCCCCGTAACTACCACGAAGAGCCTGTGCTGTTCGGCTTCGGTGCCGCCCCCGAGCTGCCCGATGGTATGCCCGTCACCTACAACTCAGGTGGCGTGCTGTTCATCCAGCGTTACGTCTACCGCGTCTACGGTCTGGCTTTCGCCCTGACCAAGGTGCTGGTGGAAGACGGCGATCACATCCGCATTGGTCAAACTTATGCGCGACACCTCGCCCAGTCGCTGGTTGAAACCAAGGAAACCCTCGGTGCGAACGTGCTTAACCGCTCGTTCAACGCTGCCTATCCGGGCGGCGACGGCGTCGAACTGGTTGCCACCACCCACCCGGTTGTCAACGGTACTCAGTCGAACAAGCTGACCACCGCTGCCAACCTTTCGCAGACCTCCCTGGAACAAATGCTTGTTCAAATCCGCAACGCTGCGGACAACAACGGCAAGCGCATCCGCCTGACCCCGAAGAAGCTCGTTCTGGGTCCGTCGAACGTGTTCCAAGGCGAAGTCCTTCTGAAGTCCGTCCTGCGGGCTGGCACGGCAAACAACGATATCAATCCCGTAAAATCCATGGGATTGCTCGATCAAGGCCAAGCCAACCTGTCGCGTATCACCTCAACCACCTCTTGGTGGGTCGAGACCGACGCGCCGGAAGGTCTGAAGCTGGCCAAGCGTCGTGGGCTCGAAAAGTCCATGGAAGGCGACTTCGAAACCGACAGCATGCGTTACAAGGCTACCGAGCGTTATGCGTTCGGCTGGACCGACTGGCGCGGCTTGTACGGCACACCGGGTATCTAAACGGGAACCGGGCCGGGGGTTTATGCTCCCGGCCCATTTTTAGGAGGCCCCAATGGGCAACATCTCGAACACTAGGTTCCCGTTCGGGCTTACCAACGTCAACGACGTAAATCTCTTCGCTGACATGGTTCAACCGGACCCGACCCTCTTCCACCAGTACTTTAACGACTTCGACACCTATGTCGCTGGCGATTGGACAGTCACTGAAACCGACGCAGCGGCTACTCAAGCCCTGACTGCCGGTGACGGCGGCCTGCTTCTCATCACCAACACGGCGGCGGACAACGACCTCGTTGCCCTCCAAAAGAACCCTGCGGCGTGGAGCTTTACGGCTGGCAAGAAGACCTTCTTCCGCTGCCGCTTTAAAGTCAGCAACGCGACCGAAAGCGACCTCGTCTTCGGTCTGCAAATCGTAGACGCTACTCCGCTGGACGTGACCGACGGTGTGTACTTCCTCAAGGCTGATGGCTCTACTAACGTAGCCATCGTTGCGCGGAAGAACGCCACGACGGGATCGACCACGGCTACCGCTATCACTACCTTGGCCAATGACACGTTCATTGAGCTGGGCTGGTGCTACGATGGCCAGAGCACGATTGCCTACGAAGTTGACGGGACCGTCTTGGGCTCGTTGGACGGCTCGTCCTCGTTCCTGCCGGACGCCAACTGCACGGTTAGCTTTGCCCTTCAAAACGGCAACGCAGTCGCGCGGACCATGACTGTTGACTACATTTTCGTAGCCAAAGAACGGTGATATAGACGGGGGCCGCTCCTAACCGAGCGGTCCCTGCTCTTTTAAGGATTGGCCCATGCGCCCCATTCAGAAGACGATAGACATCGCGGCGGCGGACGCCAACGGCGTAGCCGAAGCGCAGACCCCGGCTGATGGCGACCCCATTGTGCTAGACGGCGCTCTTGTCAGTAGCGGCGTAGCAACGTTCATCTACCCAACCCAAGTTACGTTAACGAGCGCGGACGACCTTTCAAGCGTGACGTTTACCGTCTACGGCACTGTCCTAAATGCCGATGGCACCCAGACCGCAAACTCAGAAATCATTACCGGCCCGAACAACGACACCGTCACCACGACGCTAACGTTTGTAACCGTCACCCTGATTACGGTGGCCACCCTCACCGTCTTTACCACTGAAGACGTAGAAGTTGGCGGCGCGGCTGTCGGCATTGGTGACGGCCCTTGGTGGCCCCTCGACATCTACACGCCGAACCAAGTCACCACGATATCGTGCAACATCTTGGCGTCGGGTTCTGCGGCCTACGCGGTTCAGTACACAAACGAAGACATTTTTGACCCTGCGGTGTACGCCACGGCACTAGCTGTTGCCCATCCCGTGGCGGCCCTAACGGGTGCCTCAACCGACCAGACGGCGTTCACCACAACCCTGATGCGGGCGGTGCGTGTAAACGTCGCTTCCGGCGAGGGCCAACTTCGCGTAACTGTCGTCCAGCAATCAACGGCTTAATTCATGTTTGCGTCAACGCTTGCAGAACGAACTGCACAGGCCGCGCGCGACCTAGCCGAGGCGCTAACGACTGCGCCGAAGCCTGTTGCCCCTCCGGGCCAGCCGCCTATGGGCGGCCCTCCCGGTATGCCACCCGGTATGCCACCCGGTGGCCCTCCAGGCCAACCTCAGATGCCGCCGGGTCCGCCCGGCGCTCCCCAATTGGGCCCGCTACCTCCCGCCCTTCAGGCGTTGATGCAGCCCATGCCTCCCGGTGGCCCGCCCCCGCCGGGAGGCCCCCCTATGATGCGTCCGCCGGGAGGTCAGCCCATGATGCGTCCGCCGACGCAACAACAGCAAAGGCCCGGCCAGTCGATGGCTATGTCTAACCTGTCTATGAGGCCCTCAACCCAGAACCCGATGATGGGCGGCTTGGCGCAAGTTAAGGCGTTTGCTCGCGGCGGCTTTGTTAGGGGTTAGGTGATGGACGGTTTCAAGAACACCACCAAGACCTGCTACGCTACCGGCGGCGGCGCGTGGACGCGCAAGGAAGGCCAGAACCCCGAGGGTGGCCTCAACGCCAAGGGCCGCGCCTCACTGAAGGCGCAGGGTCACGACATTAAGCCGCCAGTCAGTGCCAAGCAGGCGGCTAAGTCTCCAACGGCTGCGGGACGACGCACCTCGTTTTGCGCCAGAATGTCTGGTATGCCAGGACCAATGAAGGACGAAAAAGGCCGTCCAACTCGCAAAGCCTTGTCACTCAAGAAGTGGGATTGTTAGGCCATGGACGGTTTTAAGAACAGCACCAAGACCCAGTACTCTATGGGCGGCTACGCCAAGGGCGGCTCCAAGTTTGGCAAGGTGATGGGCGAGTTTAAGGCTGGCACGCTGCACAGCGGCTCCAAGAAGGGTGCCGAGGTTACCAACCCAAAGCAAGCCGTGGCTATTGCCCTATCTGAGGCGCGCAAGGCTGGGATGAAGAAAGCTCAAGGCGGGACGGTTAAGATGACCGATGCCGAAAAGCGCATGGTAGCCATTGAGAAGAATGAACACACCCAGGCTCCCAAGCCAGCTACCTCAAAGCCCGCTACGACAAGTGGCAACAAGCCAATGACCGACGCTGAAAAGCGCATGGTTGACATCGAAAAGAACGAAACGGGTGGCTACAAGAAAGGCGGCTCTGCCCAACGCAAGCCGTCTGCCAAAACTGCCGACGCCCTTCGTGCTCAGAAGTACAAGGCGGCTATGGCTTCTCGCCCCAACCGCGAACCAATAATCCCGGTCAAAGACCCCGCCAAAGTGCAGATGGCTGCTGGCGCTATCAAGAGCGCCATAGAGAAAGCCATCAGCACCCGCGCCGCACAACAACCCGCCCCACAAGCGGCCCCGCCAATGGAAGCGGCTGCTCCCCCGATGATGGGCGCTCCCGCCATGAAGAAGGGCGGCATGACCGACATCAAGCAGGACAAGGCCATGGTCAAAAAGGCGGTGCATAAGCACGAAGCGGCGATGCACCCCGGCAAGCCCATGACCAAACTTCGCAAGGGTGGTATGCCCTGCTAGTCTGAGCTATAAGTAGGCTAAAGACAGGTCCGCTCTGGCTAGTGGGCTGCTGACAATTTAAGCGAGCAGCGCCCATGGCTTATTCTAACACCGTTTCGCAGACTGTTTTCGACACGCGGCGCGTGATCGACAACGCCGTGCGTCGGTGCAAGTTGACCGCCCAGCAGATCACCTCTGAATACATCGACATCGCCAACGACCAGCTTTACCTGCTGCTGGGCAATCTGGCGAACCAGGGCGTGCCGCTGTGGTGCATCGAGAAGCTGATCATCCCGTTGTACACCGGAAACGGCGTCATCGACCTGCCCACCCGCATCGTGGACATCCTCAACTCGAACCTGCGCTACCTGCTTGAGGTGTCGGGCACGGACACCGATACCAGCACCACGCACACTGTAGCTTTCGGCAGCGATACCTTTGTCACGACGGTCGGCGTCCTGTGGAGCCAAGCGTCGGTGCCTATCGCCCTTGAGCGTTCGGACGACTTGGTTACCTGGACGACGGTGCAGGAAGAGACGCCCGAAGCCGTAGCCGGTGAGTGGTCTTGGTACGACCTCGATACCAGCGTGGCCACGGGCTACTTCCGCGTCCGCGCCGTAACCGGCACGCTGGGCTTCGATCAAATCTATCTGGGCAACACGCCCACGGAAATCCCGTTGGCGCGTCTGAACCGCGACGACTACACCAACCTGCCCAACAAATCGTTCCAGTCGAACCGCCCCCTGCAATTCTGGTTCAACCGCTCGATCCCGTACCCGCAGATGTATCTGTGGCCGGTGCCTAACGACCAAGCCGAAGTCTATCAGCTCACCCTCTGGTGCCACCGCTACATCATGGATGTGGGCACCATGACCGAGCAGGTTGAGGTTCCGCAGCGCTGGTACGACGCCATCGTCTCCGGTCTGGCGGCTATGCTGGCGCTGGAACTGCCCGACGTTGACCCGCAGATGATCCCGGTGCTGGACGCCAAGGCCGCTCAATCGCTGGCCACAGCCCAGGCGGAAGAGCGCGACAACTCGCCGATCATGTGGGCCCCGAACATCAGCATGTACACGAGGTAGCCCGATGGAAGGCTACCTAGACACACGCGGCATGGCTTATCTGGCGATTGCGATCTGCGACCGCTGCAAGATCAAGTACCCCCTGGCCGACCTGTTCTCCGACGGCAACATCCGGTCGCTTAAGGTTTGCCTACAGTGCCGCGATGAGTACGACCCCTGGCGGCTGCCTGCGGCGCATGGCGAGGTGATCTCGTTGATGTACCCGCGACCGGATGTGCCGCTCGATGGGTAAATACCTAAACACGCGCGGACAGCCAACACTAGGCATTGGGATTTGCGGGCGCTGCTCCCGCAAGTTTCCGCTGGCTATGTTGTATTCCGACGCCAACAGTCCGGGCCTGCGCGTCTGCCAAGTGGACATGGATCAATTTGATCCGTACCGGCTAGCTCCGCGCCAACCGGACCCTATCGTGCTGCCGTTTACCCGGCCCGATCTGCCCCTTGGCACCAACCCCTTGGGCCTTCCGACCGAAGATGATAACTATTTCATCATCAGCGAAAACGCTAATGAGTACCTAAAGCCATGAGCGACGTACCCAGTAATTTAGTCCCCACCAGAATTACGCAGCTCCCCGAGTACCAAGGGTCGAGCCCTGATGGCTACGTCGCTTACGTCTACGGCGGCGTCACCTACAAGGTACAACTGTCTCAGGTTATCGCGGCCATCAACGTACCGCCGTCGCGCATTATCGCCACGGGCACCGGCCTGACTGGCGGTGGCGACCTCACCATAGACCGCACGCACGCCATCCTGAACGAGGGCGTTGGGTACGCGCAACTTAGCAAGACGGGCGCTGTTGCTGGCACCTACGGCACGGCAACCGAAGTCCCAGAGATCGTCGTTGACGACACGGGGCGCATTACCAGTGTCACCAACCTGCCCATCGTGCTGGTTGGCTACGTCCTAGACACGCGACAAGTCATTGCGGGCATCGGCCTGACGGGTGGCGGCGCGCTGTCTAGCAACGTGACTTTGAACGTAGATTTCTCCGAAACCAACCCGGAGCCGGTAAGTCAGACCCCATCGCCGGGTGTTGCTGACCTAGCTGCGCGCGGCGACCACGTCCATCCGGCAATCGACTTGAGCGACCCGGACGAAATCCAGGGTGTGCTTCCCCTGGGTAGCGGTGGCACTGGCGATGCGCTTTCTCCCGTCGCCGGTGCCATTGTCTATTCAACGAACGAGAAGTTCGCCCTGTCCAACGCGGGCAACGTCGGTCAGCTCCTTGTGTCGAGCGGCCCGGCTGGCGCTCCAACTTGGACGAACGTCTCGGCGCTGCAAGGCCCCACGGGGCCAACTGGGCCCACCGGATCAACGGGGCCGACTGGGCCCACAGGGCCAACTGGGCCGACCGGCGCTGCGTCTAGTGTTGCTGGGCCCACAGGTCCAACGGGACCGACCGGGCCAACTGGGCCGACCGGTGCTGCGTCTACTGTTGCTGGGCCTACTGGCCCAACTGGCGACACTGGGCCAACTGGGCCAACGGGCGACACTGGGCCCACTGGGCCTACGGGTGATACTGGGCCAACCGGGCCAACTGGCCCAACGGGCGACACTGGGCCAACTGGGCCTACGGGTGATACTGGGCCAACCGGCCCCACCGGTCCGACGGGCGACACTGGGCCAACTGGCCCAACCGGCGATCCCTCTACGGTAGAGGGGCCCACCGGCCCAACCGGGCCCACCGGCCCGCAAGGCGGCGGTATTAGCTACAAGGGCACAGTGGCCACAGCGGCCTTGTTGCCGCCTACCGGCAACACGACGGGCGACGCCTACATCACATTAGACACCGAGCACCTGTGGGTGTGGGACGGCGTGGCCTGGACCGACGCCGGTCCCGTTGCCGTTGTTGGCCCAACCGGGCCAACCGGGCCTACGGGCGATACTGGGCCAACCGGGCCAACTGGGCCTACGGGCGATACTGGGCCAACAGGACCAACCGGGCCTACGGGCGATACTGGGCCAACTGGGCCTACGGGCGATACTGGCCCAACTGGGCCTACCGGCCCAACAGGCGACACCGGGCCAACAGGCCCAACTGGCCCAACGGGCGTTACCGGAGCCACTGGACCGACAGGACCAACCGGCTCCACAGGCGCTTCATCCAGCCTGTTCAAGTACAGGGCCGACGCGAACAACACTAGCGGCTATCCCGGTGACGGCCACGTCCTGTGGAACAACGCCTCTCAGATTGCGGCTACGCAACTGAACATCAGCCACCTGACCGACGACAACGTGGACATCGACATCTTCTTGGCCCTCATAGCTACGGGCCAGACGATGACGTTGCAGGACGCCAATGTCAGCGCCAACTACCAAAACTGGTACGTCACCGGGGCTACAACCAACGTCAATCCCGGCGCGTCCAACAGCTACTGGACTGTGCCGGTCAGCCTGACCTCCTCCGGCGGTACGGGAACGTCGGGCTTTACAAACAACCACCCACTGTTCCTTGCCATCGTCACCGGCTCGATTGGGCCAACAGGTCCAACAGGACCGACTGGACCTACGGGCGTTACCGGGGCCACAGGGCCAACAGGGCCGACTGGGCCTACGGGCGTTACCGGAGCAACAGGGCCAACTGGGCCTACAGGGCCTACAGGCGTTACCGGAGCCACAGGGCCAACAGGGCCGACTGGGCCTACAGGCGTTACCGGAGCCACAGGGCCAACAGGGCCGACTGGGCCTACAGGCGTTACCGGAGCAACAGGGCCTACGGGTCCAACTGGGCCCACGGGCGTTACCGGAGCCACTGGGCCGACTGGCCCCACCGGACCAACTGGCCCAACTGGCCCAACTGGCTCTCCCGGTGTTGCCTCATACACACGCACCACCTTCACTGCCACCGCTGCACAGACGACGTTCACGGTGGCCTACACCGTGGGATCGATTGAAGTTTTCCTGAACGGAGTGCTGCTTACAGGTGTTGACTACACCGCCACCAACGGAACCTCGGTGGTATTGGCGGTAGCTGCGGCTTCTGGCGACATCGTAGAGGTAATGGCGTTTATCGTCGGTAACCTCGGCGCTCAGGGTCCGACTGGTCCTACCGGCCCAACGGGAACATCTGGCGCTGGTGGCCCTACAGGGCCGACCGGAGCTACGACTTACCCAGGCGCTGGCATTGCTAACTCTACAGGTTCCGCGTGGGGTACGAGCTACACCACAACGGGCACGGGCACGGTTGTTGCGCTGGCTACGTCACCCACGCTGGTTACGCCTGCCCTCGGCACACCGGCATCGGGTAACATGTCCAACTGCACGGTGGACGGCACCAACGCTGTCGGCTACCTGACGATCCCTCAGAACGCACAGACGGGCAGCTACACGCTGGTTCTGGCTGACAGCGGTAAGTCCATCTTCCACGCTGCTGCGGCGGCTGTTGCTACCTATACGATCCCAGCCAACGGCACCGTAGCCTTTGTCGTTGGAACCACGGTGACGTTCATCAATATGTCTACGAACAACGTGACCATCGCCATTACGACAGACACGCTTTATTTTGCGGGTGCTGGCACGACTGGATCACGCACACTGGCTCAGTACGGCGTGGCAACTGCTACCAAGATGACCAGCACAACGTGGATCATCTCCGGTTCAGGGCTGACCTAGCATGTCTGCGTTTCAACAGATGTTGCTTGGAAGCACTGCTGCGCCCCCGTCGATAGAATACCTTGTCGTCGCTGGTGGTGGCGGTGGTGGCGTTAATGGCGGTGGTGGTGGTGGAGCGGGCGGCCTTTTAACTTCAACAGCCTCTGTTGCCGCTGGAGCAACCTACACCGTTGCGGTTGGCGCTGGCGGCACAGCAGGTAGCGGCGCTACCCGTGGCGGCTTGGGCGGCAACAGCAGCATAGGCGGCGGTATAGCCACTGCAATTGGTGGCGGTGGCGGCGGTTCGCGTGACGGATCACAGGGTAACGGGACTACTGGTGGCTCTGGTGGCGCAGGCGGCGGTGTTGATGGTTCAACCGGGGCCGCAGGAACATCAGGTCAGGGCAATTCGGGCGGAAACAGCGCGGGCAGTGGCGTCACCCAAGTCGGCGGCGGTGGTGGTGGTGCTAGTGCGGTAGGCAGCAATGGCGTTAGCGGCACAAGTGGCGGCAACGGCGGTAACGGAACTGCGTCTTCCATTTCAGGGTCTTCGGTAACGTATGCTGGCGGTGGCGCAGGCGCGGCAACTGTTAATGGTGTTACAGGCAGTGGCGGTACTGGCGGCGGTGGAGCCAACGCTAACGGAACAGCCAACACTGGTGGCGGCGGTAGCGGTAGCGGAGCGCCCAGCTTTGGCGGACCTTACAGCGGCGGCTCAGGCATAGTCATAATCAGGTACGGCGCTAATTATTCAGCCGCCACAGCTACCACTGGATCGCCAACCATCACTGTTGCAGGCGGCTATCGCGTCTACACATGGACCACGGTTGGTTCTGGCTCTATAACTTTTGTTACCGCAAATAAAAGTGCAATTTTTGGATATGGTACTACTGGTTCGCTTACCGCTATTACCAATCTTGTGTCTAATAACGGCGTAGTGGCTACAGACACAACTGGCGTTGGTACAGCTAGACAAAGTCTAGCCGCTGCTAGTTATGGCACTAACAAAGCTATTTTTGGGTATGGTGATACAGGTGCAGCAACTGCCATAACCAACCTTGTATCTAACACTGGGGTTGTATCTATTGACACTGCTGGAGTTGGTACAGCTAGACTAAATTTAGCCGCTGCTGGATATGGAACTGACAAAGCTATTTTTGGGTATGGGCAAGCTACCGCTATAACTAACCTTGTATCTAACACAGGTGTTGTTGGTAGTGATGTTACAGGCGTTGGTACGGCTAGGTTTTATATAGCCGCTGCTGGTTATGGCTTTGACAAAGCTATTTTTGGGTATGGGTATGTTGGTGGTACTAATCTTTCCCTTACCAATCTTGTGTCTAACACAGGCGTTGTAGCTACAGACACAACTGGCGTAGGCACTGCTAGGCGCGCTATAGCCGCTGCTGGTTATGGAACTGACAAAGCTATTTTTGGATATGGTTATACAACTGGTGTTGTTTCTATGACCAACCTTGTGTCTAATGCCGGAGTTGTAGCTACTGACACTACCGGCGTTGGCACAGCTAGAGACGTTTTAGCCGCTGCCGGTTACGGCGCAGATAAAGCCATATTTGGATACGGTGTTGGTGCAACTAATATAACCAATCTTGTATCTAATACGGGCGTTGTAGCTACCGACACAACTGGTGTTGGTACGGGTAGACAATCACTTGCCGCAGCATCGTATGGAACATAGGAGCTAAGATGTATCCAGACATTCCCTCACCCACACCAGAGCAAATTGCTCAAAACCGGCAAAACGCCCTAGACGCTACCCACTATCCATCGTGGCCGTGGGACGAAGCGGCTGTTTCCTATGTGCCTCCAATCCCATACCCTGCGGACGGCAACCCTTGTCTGTGGGACGAAGAAACGCTTTCATGGACGCCCTTCCCTGATTTTCCGGTGGAATAAACAATGCCTTCTAAGCTGAACTCTGAGTTTAACTATCGTTATCAAGTCCTTGGCAACACGCCGTGGGAGAAGATTAAAATCCTTAAGGGTTTTTTGGAAGGTCGTATTCGCGCCGTAGCTTTAGAAGAAGTCAGCCATCTCAAGCACGCTGCTAAGGTGGCAGAGCTCGAGCATCTAAAGGCTACCGATGCGCCCAAACATGAGCAGCTAAAGATGCAAGCCGAGCTTATCGAACTCGACTCCCACATGGTCGTTATCGACGAGGCATACGAGCTTAACCGTAAAGAAGTTGAAATCTTGAACGGGCTTCTGGCCGAGTGTTACGACATCGCAGAGCCAACCCGCATCCCCGGCTACAGCGACGAAGATATGTTCGAAGCCAACGCCGCCAACGAGTTTACGGTATCCACCCTGCGCGAGATGCAATCCGAGATCGTAGCTATGGGTCAGCCGCTGGCAGCCACCGTTCTGCACGTTATGAGCAACCCGCACACCCTAGGCGCTGCCATACAAGCCGGTCTTATCCCAATGCAATCCTTGCCGCTTGTGGTGGAGAACGCGCCTGTATACGGGTCATTGACGTTGGAAGAAGCCCAGACGCTGATCCAGCCCCTGCTTACGGCAACGATTGAACAAGAGAACAATGTTCTCCAGCTTCAGAAAATAAAGTAAGCTACCGCTAAGGAACCCGCACCATGAGCATCCCTCGCAATCTTAGCTTCCTCGCTGAAGGCGCAAGCTCGACTGGCGTTCTGGCTGTCACAAACGGCGGTACTGCTGCGGCTACGCTAACTTTGAACAACGTCCTACTGGGCAATGGCACAAGCGCCTTGCAGACTGTTGCTCCCGGCACTACCGGTAATGTGCTAACGTCCAATGGCACAACGTGGTCGTCCACCGCCCCGGCTGCGAGCGGTTTAACCCAAGCCGACGTGCTTAAACGTATTTCGTTGCGCCTGTAAGCCCGGCTAGACAGCACCGCGCTTTCGACTAGTGTCTCCGTAACCTGACCCGGAGAAGCACAACTTGATCCCCAACATCGTCCACTTTGTGTGGCTGACGGGCCCAAACTCACGCGAGTTTAGCTTCGTCAATTACCTCGCCGTGCGCGCCGCTCACGACATCCAGGTGCCCGAGCGCATCCTCATGCACGTCAACGAGGAGCCGGTAGGCAATCCCAACTGGGAGCGCATCCGGCCCTATGTCGAGATGGTCAAGGTCGATCCGCCGACTGAGCACAACGGCTTTGAGCTGACGCACGTCCAGTACCAGTCCGACGTGCTGCGCCTGCAAATCCTGCTGAAGCACGGCGGCATCTACCTCGACACCGACATGCTGCTGATCCAGCGTTTAAACATGCTGAGCGAATGGCCCTGCGTGTTGAGCGCCGACACAACGGAAAACCCGCAATCTATGAACGCGGGCCTCATCATGGCCGAGAAAGACGCTAAGTTCATCAAGCGTTGGCTGGACGCCTTCGAGGTCAACGACACTTGGGCCTACGGCGCGGTCGTGCTGCCCTGGAAGCTATACGAGAAAAACAAGCGGGAAGTCGCGCTGCGCTCGGCCAACGAGTTCCTGCCGTTCGGTTGGACCAACAAGTCAATCCTTGAGCCGCCCACCGAGTTCTCCGACCTGATGCTGAAGGACGCCTACTGCGTCCACATGTGGGAGACGATCTGGTCAGACGACCTAAAGCGCGTGGACGACCACTATCTGCGCACCTCGGACAGCGTCTTTGCCAGCCTGTTCAAACGCTACGCCTGGAAGCCCAAAATCTGCGTCTACGCCATTTCCAAGAACGAAATCCTGTTTGCCGAGCGTTTTTGCGCTGCGGCAAAGGACGCCGACCTGATCCTCGTCGCCGACACCGGCAGCACCGACGGCACGGTCAAGGCCCTGCGTAAAGCAGGGGCTGACGTGCGCAACATCTACATCAGCCCCTGGCGCTTTGATCTGGCCCGAAATGCGGCATTGGCGTTGGTCCCCAAAGACATTGACATCTGCGTTAGCCTCGACCTCGACGAGGAGTTGCAACCCGGTTGGCGCGAGGAGATTGAGCGCGTTTGGTCCTACGACACGACGCGCCTGCGCTACAAGTTCGACTGGGGCGTCGGCATCGTCTTCTACTACGAGAAGATACATGGCCGCGTCGGCTACAAGTGGCACCACCCCTGCCACGAGTATCCCGTGCCTGACCGCATAACCGAACGGTATGCGCGCACGGATATGCTACTCGTAGTCCACAAACCCGACCCCGCCAAGTCGCGTGGGCAGTACCTCGACCTGCTGCGCGTCTCCACG
>Ga0209296_1000469_pt1 | contig 34963 bp, 27 predicted proteins | sample S_130206_EF_Meta_FD_187319 | JGI IMG/M metagenome (GOLD analysis project Ga0209296, IMG submission 187319) | Freshwater microbial communities from Lake Simoncouche, Canada to study carbon cycling - S_130206_EF_MetaG (SPAdes) (version 2) | ecosystem: Environmental > Aquatic > Freshwater > Lake ... | reverse complement strand
CGTGCTCACGTTCCAAATGGGCGGTTTGTACGAACGCGGCCAGGCAGACCTGCGACCGTTCTTCCAAGTGCAGCCGTGGTTGGACTTGTTCTTGGTGCCCGCGCTCAGCATGCGTCTCTGGGCTGAGGACCGACGCACTGGAACAATCGAGTTGTTGCTGACTCTGCCATTCTCTGTTCGTGACTTGGTACTTGGAAAGTTCTTGGCAGCGTGGGCGTTTGCTTGCGTAGCGCTGGCACTCACTGCGCCGTTGTGGATCACGGTGGCATGGCTCGGCAGCCCCGATCATGGATCAATTCTTGTTGGATACATCGCCAGCGCACTGATGGCGGGCACATTCCTTGCCATCGGTGCATTTCTCTCGGCATTCACCAAGAACCAAGTGATTGCATTTGTGCTGAGCGGCGTGGCATGCTTCTTGCTGATGGTCATTGGTTTCCCCATGCTGCTTGATTTTGTCAGTGGCTGGCTGCCGCGCACCGCGGTGGAGGCCATTGCCGCAATGAGCGTCTTGACGCACTTTGAAAGCATGATGCGCGGAGTCCTGGACGGCCGCGATGTTCTGTATTTCGTGTCAGTATCGGCAGCGTTCTTGTTCTTGAACGGGATCGTGGTCGAATGGAAGAAGGCGGAGTAGCACCCATGGCAGCACGCACCGAAACTCGACGTAATGCACTCTTGGCTATCGCCGCTGTCTCAGTGGGCGTAGTAGCGCTGAACACGGTGATCGACATCACCGTGCCGTTCCTGCGCGCTGATTTAACGCAAGACCGGCTGTACAGCACCAGTAAAGGTGTTGATAGCACCTTGGCAACACTTGATGAGCCGGTGCGCATCGATTACTTCTGGACACAAGAGGGTTCCAAGGATCAACCGCTGATTCGCGCGCACGGGCAGCGGGTGCGCGAGTATCTGGAAGAACTCCGGCAGCGTTCCAACGGCAATTTGGAAATTCGATTCATCGACCCAGAGCCGTTCAGCGAAGCGGAAGATGAAGCACGTGCAGCCGGTTTGCCCGCCCTGGCCGTTGATGGCAGTGGCCGAACGCTGACGCTTGGCCTTGTTGTGCGCGGACCCACCGATCGCAAGGAGACGCTTCCCTACCTCTCTCCAGAGAATGAGCCACTTCTGGAGTACGAATTGCTTCGTGCAATCTCCTCGGTTGGTCGACCCACCAAGCCGAAGTTGGGTCTGCTGAGCAGCATGCCGCTTGAAGGCGGTGCTGATCCGCGCAACCCGATGATGCAGAAGGGGCCACCGGTGGTGATCCAGCAACTCGGCGAACAGGCCGATGTGGTGCCGATTGACGCCACCGCTGACAAGCTTCCTGACGGCATCGCAGCACTGATGATTGTGCAGCCGCGCAAGTTCACTGAAGGCATGCTCCGTGCCATTGACGCATGGGCGATTGCCGGAAAGCCGCTGCTTGTTCTGGCGGATCCCTACGCGGAAACTGACAGCGGCCCCGACGCGAGCGCGATGGGCGCCAAGCGTGGCGGCACCACGTACGACATGGGCCCGCTCCTCAATGCGTGGGGCGTGGACATTGCCAAGGACATGGTGGTTGGTGACATCACTCATGCCACGCGCATTCGTGCCCCGTCCAAGAATGGTGGCATGCGTGAACTTGATTACCCAGCATGGCTGTCCATGACGCGGGAAACATTTTCTGCTAACGACCCATTGGTCGGCGGTCTGCAGGCGCTGAACTTCATGAGCGCCGGAGCGATCGTCCAAGTTCCCGGCAGCATGTCGAAGGTGGAGGCACTGGTCAAAACCGGCGAGAAATCGCAGATGATTCAAGCGCTCAAACTTGGATTCTTTGGCGACCCCGAACAGCTCCTCAAGGACTTTAAGTCAGATGGCACGCCAAAGATCTTGGCGGCGCGTATCACCGGCGAGATCGTGTCTGCGTTCCCTTCGGCAGACGGGGTTGCTGCCAAAGGCAAGGCCAACATCCTGCTGTTTGCTGACGCAGATCTACTTTCGGATGACACGTGGGTCATTGATGACCGCAGTGCTGGTGTCAACGCCGGCAAGCGCGCCATTGCAGACAACGGTCCAATGATTCTCAACGCCGTTGAACTGGCCGCTGGTAATCCCGCACTTGCGCAGATTCGCGCGCGCGGGCAATTCCGCCGCCCCTTCACGGCGGTGGAAGACATGCGTAAAGAAGCGGAAACGAAGTTCATTGCGCGCGAGAAGGAATTGCAAGAGGAGATTCAGCGCACTGAGTTACAAATCGGCGAATTGCAGCGCGAACGTACCGCGGAGGGTGTGCAACAGATCGTTCTGACACCGGAGCAGGCACAGCGCATTCAGGAGTTGCAGACGCGCATGACTGCCGCGCGAAAGGAACTGCGACAAGTGCAACATGACCTGCGGCGTGATGTTGAATTGTTGGGAACCCGAATTCTTGTGCTCAACGCGGTCGTTTGGCCACTGGCCGTAGCGATCATGGCGCTCGCCTGGTACATGGTGCGCGGGCGCACGAGCCGCCGGGAGGCAGTGCAGTGAGCCACGGAATCATGCGCCGAAATGTAGTGATTGGAATCACTGTTGCAGCGTTTGCACTCTCCGGGGCGGCATTCCTCATGGCGCGTAGCCGCGACATGACTCCCGAGCGCGCGCGTGGTTCTCCGTTAGTGCCCGGCCTGGAGTCGCGCGCTGCTGAGATCGGCGCCATTGAGTTGTCGCGCGGCAATGCAACGGTGCGAATCGAACGCCTTGCTGGCGATCGTTGGGTGGTTGCCAGCAGCGATGCCTATCCAGCGCGAACAGAGCTGGTGCGGGCACTCCTTGTGAGTATCGGCAGCTTGACGGTTGATGATCGCATGACTGCAAAGAAGGATCGACACGGTGAGCTTGGGCTTGCGTGGCCCGATGAGTCAGGGAAGGCGCGCTTGGTTCGCTTCTTGGCCAGCGCGCCGGGTGCTGCACCAGTTGCAGAGGTCATTCTTGGCGATGAGCGATTTGCTCCGGACGCAGTCTTTGCGCGGTTACCTGCTCAAGATCAAACGTGGCGTGCACTGGGACGCGTGCAGGTTCCCGCCGATGCACTGGCGTGGATTGACCGGACGCTGGTGGCACTGCCGAGCGGAGAAACGTTGTCCGCATCGATTGCAGGACTCACCGCAACGCCAAGCCCGAATGACCCGGGCCCGCAACCGGGAATGCCACGGATGCCTTGGGGCATTGCTGTGACTGAACCAGAGCGCGAACACTGGAGCGTTGAACAAGTTGATTCGGCCAAGACCGGGCTTCCATCGTTCTTAGAGCGATTGGAGATCGATGGCGTTCGGCGCGCACGCACCGATATCGCCCCGGAACCACAATGGTCGCCAAGCTTTGACACGCGCGCCGCGCTCGTGACCATCAACGGGCACGCCGAGAGCGACGGTGTGTGGTTCACGCTGAGCGTGCTACCGCGCCCGGGAGCACCAGTACCAACGCCAGCGAAACGTGATGGCGACCCCTTTGTACCGGACTGGTCTGCCCTTTCCGAAGCCTGCGACGGATGGGAGTACAAGATGCCAGCTTGGAAGGCCGACACACTGCGCCGGATGCGCGCCCCTGCGCAGGATCCGGGCGCAGAGCCAACCACGCTCCAACCGAGCACCTTGGGCGATCCAAGACGCTGATCACGGCGCGGGGCGTGCTTCCCGGACCTCACTGATCATTTCCGCAGAATCACACCGAAACTTTCAAGCAAATCGGCTCGAAATGATCGGAAGCCCGGGAACGTCCTTGACTCGTGCCCCCGAACTCCCGATGGTGTTCTCGGATACATGCTGGGCTTGCCAACAACTGGTGTTGCGGGATAGGTGCCTGGCTGACTGGAGGGCACATGGGCACAGCTATTCGTCATCGTTTGCGACCCATGGTGTATGGCAGCCTGGCTGGCCTCGCTTTCGTGGCTGGCTTGGTCATGGTGGTGCGCGACCTTCGCCTTGATCGAGCGCCAGAGTCAACCGGCACCGAACTACAAGCCCGAGCCGATGCGGATGCCGATGCCGCCGATGCGCCACAGACCGCCCTACTCTTGCGCGATGCCACCCGAGCCACTCGCGATGACGTGACACACGCGGTGGCCCCAGTGCTGCAACACACAGAATCGTTAACCCACCGCCCGGGCGTTGTTGCAGCCATCCTTCGTAACGACACCGCGCTTCTCCGGCAGATTGCCAACGAAGAAATTCGCCGGTCGGGCACAGTGGATGCGTTGGCATTTGTGGACGCAGACGGCCGGCTCTTAGCTGTGAATTCGGTGGACATACACGGGACACCGTTTCCAGCAGCGCGCATTGATCTACTGATGAAACAGGACGTTTCGCAGCGTCCCGTGGTGAGTGCTTGCCTGCATTCAGATTCCCCCGTTCCAATTCTGGAATTTCAAACCTCTTGCGATTTCACCCGGATCTTGTGGGATTCAACCGGACTTTCCGTTGCATGCAGCGCACAAATCATCGACGAAACCACCGGCCGGTGCATTGGGCTAGTGACCACACGCATTCGATTCGAACGCATCGAAGCTCTGATTGAAAGTGAAGAGTCGCCTGGAATCGACTTGGTCATTGTGGACGGCACCGGTCATGCCCTTGATGAACATGCGCAGCGCGGTGAAGTTGGGATCACCATTCCGACTACGGCGCTTGCCGGGCTCGTGGGATCGTTGGATGGATCAGAAGCACAATGCTCCAGCGTTTCAACATCCGGGCAGATGGCGTGTGCATTCCCGCTGAGCGGATTACGCACCGTCAAGGGCGGCAATGTGTTTGTCATCGGCGTTGCCCAGCCACGATTGATCGCCGCCGAAGTTGGTCACGGGCAACTGGTCACTGCGGCATCGACCGCCATGATTGTTGGTCTTGCAGGTCTATCCGGCGTGCTGTTATTGCAAGCGCGCACTCAGCGCAAGGCCAGCCTCGCATTGGTCACCGCGCGCAATGATGCTGATGCAGCTAGCCGCTCCAAGACTGAGTTCCTAGCCAATATGAGCCATGAAATTCGCACACCAATGACTGCCATCATTGGCTTTGTGGATCTACTTGCTGATCACGGCGATGGTCAACCAAATGCTCCATCCCGCGATGAAGCTGTGGAAACAATCCGCCGGAATGCGCGCCACTTGCTGTCACTCATCAATGATGTCCTTGATCTTTCCAAGATTGAAGCTGGGCAAATGCGCATGGATCGTCAGCGTGTTCGCACGCTTGATCTGGTGCAAGATGCGCTGCGACTCATGGATGACCGCGCTCGGCAGAAAGGCATTGCACTGCGCTTGGTGATGGATGGAGATGTGCCTGAATCCATCAGTACTGATCCAACACGCCTGCGCCAAGTGCTGATCAACCTCCTTGGTAATGCCGTGAAATTCACTGACCAAGGCGCGGTCACCTTGACTCTGCGGAGGCTGGACGACCGGCAAGACAAACTTGCATTTGAGGTGGCCGATACCGGTATCGGCATGACACCCGAGCAACTTTCGCGCTTGTACCAACCGTTTGTGCAGGCCGACAGTTCCACCACCCGTCGATACGGCGGCACTGGCCTTGGGCTTGCCATCACGCGGCGCTGCATCGACATCATGGGCGGCGCCATTTCAGCGCGCAGTGCCCCTGGTAGCGGCACTACCTTTGAATTCACCATCGACACCGGTGACCTCACCGGAATTCCAGCGGCGCGCCTCCGTTCCAACGAAGTGAAAGAGGGCAGCGGCGTACCTCGACTTCCGTCCGCGGTTCGGCAGCCACTCTCCGGCATTCGCGTCTTGCTCGCCGAAGACGGAATTGATAATCAACGACTGATCCGCTTTCATCTGGAACGCGCTGGGGCAAATGTGGAAATTGTCGACAACGGCGCCAAAGCCATTGAACGGGTTCAGGATTCTTCACGCATGAGCCGTCATGATGTGGTTCTCATGGACATGCAGATGCCCGTCATGGACGGCTACGAAGCGGTGCGCCGACTGACCGCGGCTGGTCTACGCACACCAATCATTGCGCTCACCGCACATGCCATGGCGGGCGACCGGGAAAAGTGCTTGGAAACCGGCTGCCAGGATTACCTGTGCAAACCAGTCGATGCACGTGCATTGATTTCCGCCATTCGGCATGCGATTGCTCCTGGTGCCACTGAATGCACCATGGCTCGTCGCCCAGACGACATGGCGAGCGAGATCTTGAATCGGTTTCCGGATCAGGCTCCCCCACACGCGGCTGCGGGTTGATGCTTTGCTCCATTGACCGCGGTCCGGCGCACGTACTAACCTACGCGCCATGACTACTAGCCATCCCGTTCGACGCATTGCGATCATCTGTGTTGTTTCGTTGGCGGCGTTGGCTGCCATCGGATGGTTTGCACGCGACGTGATTGCCGCATCAATTGCGCGTAGTGTTGCCAGCCGACTGTTGGGAGTGAACGTCGAGATTGATTCGGTGCACCTGGATGTCTTCGGTTTAGCTGTGGAAGTAAAGGGGCTCCGCGTTGCTAACCCTGCAGGCTGGGGCACCCCACTGCTCCTCAACGCCGGAAGCATCGCGGTGCGCGTCTCTGGCGAAAGCAACAGTCAGAAACTGATCGTGGATAGTGTGGCACTGAGCAAAGTTTCGATCTGGTTCATCCGTGACGGAGACCGAAACAACGTGGCAGACGTGGTTGCCAATCTTTCCAAGGGTGAGACCAGCGAGCCCAAGGCCGCCGAGACAAAGACAACTCCCGGGATGGATCTCCTGCTCCGTGCATTGTTGTTGGAAGATGTGAATGTCTATTACACCGAGCGATCAAAGATTGTCGGCGACATTCCGGTCGCCGTCCATCTGAGCCGGGTGGAGGTGAAGAACATTGACGGCAAGACCGCGGGCAAGGGGCTCGCGGAACAGCTGGTCGGGCAGGTCTTTGAAGCCGTGGTGGTGGCGGTCATGGCCGAATCCGGCAACAACCTGCCGGCGGTGCTGCGCGACCCCATCAACGGGGCTGTTCGATCCGGCGGACGGTTGGGCGCCTCGGCGGTCAACATGATGAGTGAGGCCGCCTCGAAGGGCGGAAATGCCGTTGGGGGATTGCTGCAGGGTATTGGCGACGCCATCACCGGCGGCAAGAAGGATGGCGGTAAGAAGGATGGCGGAAAGTAGCTCCGCTGCCAAGCACCCCGGCCCACGCTTTCGCTGAAGGAATCCGGCAGAACGTGCCGATATCCGAACAGCACCCAACCTTTTTAGGAGAACGCCATGCGCATGGACTCGCGCTTCGCTGTCGGAACCGTCATCGCCACCCTACTGTGCGGCTGCGATGCACCCAACATGCAGTCACGGATCACTGACTCGATCGGCACGCTCTCCCACGTGCAGTCGTCGCCGAATCCAGTGGACTCGGAAATCTTCCGCGAGGCACGCGGTATTGCCATCGTCGACGAAACCCAAGCTGGACTGGTGATCAGCGGCGCGGGTGGTGATGGGCTGTTGCTGCGACGCACCAGCACTGGCTGGTCCGCGCCGTGCGCCATCAAGGTGCAAGGCTTCGGAGTCGGCCTGACGATTGGCGGCGAAGGACGCAGCGTTGTCATCGTGTTCTCCACCGATGCCGCCCTTGATCAGTTTGTTGCTGACGGCAGCTACTTCCTGGCGCAAGCGCAGGGTGCATTCGGTGAGGCGTATAGCCGCACCAGCGATCCGGTTCAGAAACGCGATCAAGTGCGCGTTTGGGCTGTCGCCGGCGGCGTCTACGGAACGTGCGCACTTGGAAGCATCGGCTTCAAGATCGATCACGAAGCGAATGTTGCTGCCTACGGTGCAGGTATCTCCGAGTGGGACATCCTTGACGGCAAAGCAACCGCACCCGTCGGAATGTCCGCGCTCGCTTCGCGGATCGACCGAATCACCGCACCGGTTGATGTTGGGCCAAAGCAGCGTATGCGCACGGAAACAACGCCTGCGGACACGGAAGCCGCAAGCCAGTCCAAAGCGTCAGCGGTGCAAGGCGACTGAGCCGCGCTCGAGCCCAGCCCACTCTAGGAATTCACGCATCGCACGCACAGTGCCGGCGAAGTCATCACCGAATACGACATGACCGGCGCCAGGTATCAGCGCCGTGCGTCCCTGTGGCATTTCTGATGCAAATACGCTGAGCATGGATGGATCGGTCACCGCGTCGGCAGTTCCATACACCACGAACGTCGGCGCACCCACCGCGCCCATGCGACCGCGCAGTCCATCGCTCAGGAACGGCTTGATCGCCTCCACAATCAGCAACGTCTGTGGGCGACGGGCGATCGCCATATCTGCAAACCAACGACGAAACGGCGCTGGCACCGCGGGTGGCCGCACAAACACCAAGTTCATCACGCGATCAAAATCCTCGGCGCTGGCAATGTCAAGTGGATTTGCACCATCGGCAACGCGGCGCATGAAGTCATTGACAATTGGCGCCTGCACACCGGCGGGCGCAAGCATGATCAGCCCGTCCACTCGCTGCGGGAACTCGATAGCCAACTCGCAGGCGATCGCCGCGCCCATGGAAGAACCCACCATGGTGGCATGCTTGATCCCCATCGCGGTCATAAACGAATCAACCGAGCGCGCGTAAAACGCCCCATCATGGTGCTCACCTTCGTGATACGGGTGAGCGCCAAAGCCTGGTAGATCCGGCGCAATGGTGTGCCACCCATGCTTGGCAAACGGTGCCGAAAGTTCCATCATGGCGTCCTTACTTGCACCGAATCCGTGCAAGAGCAGTAACACCGGACCGTCTGCAGGTCCCGCGTCAAGGTACGGCCACGCATAGCCATCAACAGTGATGAGGCGCGATGCGACATCAAGCCGCATGTATGCAACTTGGCGCAACGGAATGACAATGATGCGCGGATCAATCCACCAGCCGTACGCAGTGACTGCCAGCAGTACCGCAACGCAGCAACCCACGCTCAGAACTGTCCGACGGATCCATTTACGCACCGTGCCCAACGCTGGAATCACGGGGCCTCACTGCGCATCGTGCCAGCGGAGGCGCTATTTGGAACGGTCTTTCCAGGGGCGCCATGGATAGCACTCACGGTGGTCAGCAGCTTCTGCGCCACTGCACGCTCTGGCTCGCGGGCAACCGCCTGCTCAAACATCGCCAAAGACTCGTCCAAGTGGCCCGCATTGTGTGCGCTGGCCCCAAGGAACATGTAACCGTCTGCCATCTCCGGGTGACGTCGCACTAAGTCTTCGCCGCACTCACGGAGCCGTCCCCAATCACCAATGCGCCACGCCGCGTGGCCCAAGAGCAACATCGTGCGGCCGTGCGGGTCGTTGTCGTCGTGAATGGCAAGCAAGATGTCCCGGGCTTCTTCCGGACGGCTCACCAAGATGAGATTACGTGCCTTCAATCGCACCAAGTCAGGTCGGCCGATACGGCTTGCAAGCACCGGATCTTCAAGTGCTGCAATGGACCCGTTCCAGTCACCCTTGGAGTAGCGAGCAAACGCCAACTCTTCGATCAATTCTGGCGACGCTGTTTCACGCATGGACACACGCTCAAGCAGTTGCGCACAACGATCATCATCGCCGCGCATCTTGGCGACATCCGCACGCAAGCGATCAATCACTGGGCTGAATTCAAACTTCTTCTCAACAGCCGTCAAGCGAGCGTCTGCCTCGTCATTGCGGCCCATTAAAGTCAACATCTCAATTTCCGCAGCCACAAAGTGAATCTTGGTGGGCTCGAGTTCAGCAGCCTTGGCATATGACTCAAGTGCCTTGTCATTCTCACGCCAGCGTTGGTACACGATCCCCAAGAAGTAGTACGGCTCTGGCTTCTTTGGATCAAGGTCAACAGCCGCCTGGAACGCATCACGCGATTCATCAATGCGTGTCATCTCATGCAGGATGCGCCCGCGCAACAGTTGGTATGAGGACTCCTTGGGGAAGCGAGCAATGGCGCGATCAATGTGCCCAAGCGCTGGCTCAAACTGTCCCGATTGGAACGATTGGCGCGCCTGGTCATATGCAATCTGCGCTCCGGCACGGTCATAACGGCCGCGCGCTTCGTTACGAACCTGCTGCGAACGCGGCGCGCCGCATCCCGCTGCAAACAGCGTGGCGGTGGCAAGTGATCCAGCCAATAGGCAGTGAATGAATGTACGTTTCATCGGTTCGGCTCCTGAGCTGGGCGCGAAGGCTTCTCACGACCCGATTCACGGGGCAACGGAGGCGCCTCAAGATTCGGTAGTGGAAGTGGGTCAAACGGCGAATAGTCGTCATCTACAGTTGGCGGAATGTCTTTCTTCAAATCCTCCGGCTTGGGCGGAGTGACCCAACCCTGGGAGTACTTAAAGGTGTCCGACAGCGGCACGCCATTGAATGGCTGGCGCTGCGTTGGATCGAGCAAGTCAATGGCATCAAGCTCAGTGCGATACTGATCCTTGTGATCGGTTCGAATGGATTCGCGCAGCGCAATCATGGAAGGCGAATTCTTCTGCGTTCGCAAAGCCTGATCCACGTAGTAAAGCGCAGTGGACCGGTCGCCTTCCTTCCACGCCTCAAGTGCTTGCAACTGGTAATTGCCCGCCAAGTGCGATTCCGAGAATGGCAGCAAGCCAGCACGTGCACCAACGCGCGCTGCCTCTGATGTTCGAAGCGCTGTATCGCCGGCCTTGTAGTCCTGGGCGTCTTCCACCACGGTTGGAGTGATCAAGAAGATGATCTCCTGCTTAATCATCTGGCTTGAAGCGCCGCTGAATGCACCCGGAATGAGGTCGCCAAGACCAGGAATCTGCCGGTTGGTCACCTGCGACTGTTCCTTAAAGAGTCCGCCCAGAATGATCGTCTGTCCGCTCTTGACGCGAACATTGGTCCGAAGCTCTTGGGAAATTTCATCGGGAACGGTTGCCTTACCGCCGCCTGCGGCATCAATGTCCTTAATGCGTGCGGTACTGACCTGCGGTGCAAGTTCAAGCCGCACCATGCCATCCGGCGAAACGAATGGTCGGAAAATCAGTTTCACACCGACATCCAAGTACTTCACTTCCTGCGTGGTACTTGTCTGCGTCTGGGTGGTTGAGAGGTAAGCGATGCGCTCACCAATGAGCACTTGGGCACGCTGCCGGTTCAGCACCGTGACCGTGGGCCGCGCCAGCACCGTGGTGTCCACCACTTGATCAAGCATCTGCAAGAAGATGGCTACATCGTTGGTCATGATGCCCACCTTGCCGGTCGGCGGCGGCGCGCCCGTAGCTGATGGATACAGAGACGCCTGCGACGCAGTCGACGGAGTTGAAGGCTTCAACAATCCGTCCTTCACATCATCAAACGCCAAGAGCGGTGAAGTGACGCTGGAGAAATCAATGTTGCCAACCACGGAGATGTCCATGCCAAAGGCAGTGTCATCAGTGAGGTTCACAGTCAGAATGGTTGCTTCAACGCGCACCTGCTTCGGTGGCGTATCCAGTTCAGCAATCAGAGTCTGTACCTGTGCAATGTTCTCGGGGAAGTCATTCACCATGACCTTGGCAGAGAATGCAAAGCTATCCGCGCCGCCATTTTCCAGCGTGGGTTGATAGCCAGGCTCAACTTTTCCGAGCGCAACAGCCGAGCCGCCTTCGGTCAAGATGGGCTTCACGAACGCGATCGCGTCGTCCGCGGACAGGAATTGCAACGTAAAGACGCGGGCAACGCGATTGCGCTCGGCATCAACTTCGCCTTGAGTCTTGACATAAATGAAATCGCCTTCGCGGCGCCAGGCCAGACCGTTGACATTCAAGATGGCGTTGAGCGCATCTTCAAGGGGCACGTCATACAAGTTCACGGTGACAACGCCACGCACCTTGTCGCTGGCGACGATGTTCTGACGAGCCTTGATGGAAATGAGTTCCAAGAGCTTGGATACATCAATCGCTTGCGCACTCAGTGAGAAACGTCCCTCGCTGGTGACATCCACTTTCGCGTCGGGCTTGCGACTGGCGGGCACAGCAGCGGCCGTACCCGCTGGTGCGCCTGGCGTCGTTGGTGGCTCCATCGTTGGTGATGGTGGTCTTCCGCCTGGCCCAGTGAGGGGAGTCGAAACCCCACCCTGCGCTGCGTTTGGACCAGGAACACCCCAAACGGTCGGTTTGAGTTCTGCAGTGGGGTCAGCGCCTGGATCATCGGTTGGTGCAGGAGCAGGTGCCGATTGCGCTGCACCGGCGGTACCCGCGGTAGCAACGCCTTTGACAGATATTGAACTGACTGGCGCAGGCGTTGGAGATTTCGCGGGCGCAGTGCTGGGCGCGCTTCCGGCTGCTCCGGGTGAAGACTGTGCACGTGCAACGGATGCAACCGCAAGTGTGGTGCCGATTGCAGCACACCACGCCGATCGCGCAAAGGGAGAGGCTGGTGAGGTGTTGTCGTTCGGTGTTGCCATAAGTGCGCTCCAATTGGCGAAACATCACGCCGACGCCCCGATATGGAATCAGGCGCCTCTTCAGGAGTGATCGGCCTTCATGGGGTCCGAACTCTTGTCGATCATCAAGGTGACTGATAAGTAACGGTCAAGTCCCCGGTGAAGGGGTCGAGAACTATGCGCGCCCGCTCCGGACCGTCCGAAGTGGACACAAAGATGGTCGGGACGGGGTCCATCACTCCCCCAAACGGACCAAAGGTGATGTCCCGCGAGGCGCTGGAGGTAATCAATAGGCCCGCGGCCACCTCTGCCCTGCCACTGCCAAACGTGGTGCGCAGTGGACCGTTTGGTCCAGTCAGAGCCGTATCCGGCGTACTGGTGTGTGCCAAGTGGTAACTGCTCCCATTGGCAGCGATACGGAGCAACACGGGATCAGCAGGAGTGGAGAGCGCAACGCTGCGTGCATATCCAAGATCAGCCTCAAGCAATCGAACGCCGGCGTCCACACGCTCAAAGCGGCTGCCACCAAACATATCAATGGCCAATCCCGCTATCACGCTGACGATAGCCGCCGTGATGAGCATCTCAATAAGCGTGAAGGCTCGACGGCCGCGAATCATCATCGAGCTGCCTCCGCATTGAATCCATAGGACACGATGCGCGATGGGAACATGTCCTCCGGATCGCCACCGCGTGAAGGTGCACGGCCCTCAGTAAATCCAGTCACTAGGTCAAGCGCGTGGTCATAGAAGAAACTGGCAGTGTCGTAAATCAACAAGTGGTTGGCTGCTACACGCCCGTACACCTGCGTGCGCCCAAAGAGGCGGATCGGATTCGTTGGCAGGAACAGCGAACCAACAATCGAAGTGTCGCGGATGTCCCAGAGGAAGAAGCTGGAAAGGAACTGCCGCATCGGATACACGCGAACACGCCACGGCTCCATGTACTGCGGTGAGGTTGGTGCTACCGGATAGCAGTCGTTCGATGTGAACTGCGCGAACCAATTCTTCTTGTGCGGGTCGCCATCGATGGCAACGTTATTGCAGATGTACTGCTTTCGTGGTCCAACCCAGCAATTTCGCACATCCATTGAATATCCGTTGTAGATCTCAAAGGTACTGTTTGGATTGATTTCTACCGAAGAATTCTGCCAGTCCAAACCCGTCAATGCCAAGTTCGGATTGATCACAATCTTCACGTCGCCATTGATGATGATGCGCGAATCGCGCAGAACCCATGAACCGTACACCTCATAGGTACCGGTATTCAAAGTAACCGTAGCGCCACCGCGCACTTCAAAGTTCTTGGTGAACAACTGCGGAAGGAACACGGCGCGGACGCGGAATGAGTTCAGGCTGTAACTACCCCCTGTCAAGATGTAGTTGTTGGAGTAGCTGGTAAATGTGCCGCTAACTGTCGGCGGAGCGGGCGGATTGACCATGCGGATGGAATCCAGAGGATCCATGCGCTTCGCTGCAACGGCACTGGCCTTTGCGCCTTGCACGATGAGGCCGGTGGCTGAGTACGGGTAGTAAATCCATGTCGCCTTCATGGAATCCGGATCCGATGGCGTTGAACCGGCTACCTCTGCCTCAAAGCGACAACCGCCCTGCAACCATACGCCGCTTCCGAACCAGGGGTAAACGTTGCTCAAGAATGCCAGGTCGGCCTGCGTGCCAATATTCACGCGCAACTTCTGCGCGCTCATCGGTGCATTTGGCCAACGACCAATGAAATTGTTTGAGCCATCCACAATCATGATCTTGTTGGCAAAGATGGCGTATTCGCCCTTCACCACGCTGGGAATGCTCATGTTCGCTACCGAGTTCCAAGTGGCGCCCCCGCGCGTACTGCTGACGGTGACCTCCACTTCGGTGGTGGAATCATCAGGGAATATGTTGCCACCATTGGCTGGATTCGCGCGCTTAACAATATCCACCAAGCGAACGGTGACTGTGCCACCATCAAGCGAATAGTTGTTCAGAAGCACACCGGCAACATGGTTACGACGCCAAATGGTCTCGCTGGAGCGGAGAATGCCTTTGGCAATCGACATTCCCGATGAGGCAAGTGTGCGTGCATCCGCCGCAAGTTGCGCGTTCGCCGCAATGGACGAGGATGTTTCACGACTGGCCACGTACGAAAGCGTCGTGGTGCCAACCACCATCATCGCGAACAGCGCCAGCATGAGTGCGGCACCGCGACCCATTCCCTTCTCAGTGTTGCACTGAGTCTGCACCGACCGATCGCGGCGGCGGTGCGAAAGTTGGGGTTGGAAAGCGTGATGGTTCATGAGATGTTTACTGACAGTCCGAATGCCGCTGCAGTGCGTCGATGATGCCACCCAGTTCAAAGTTCATTCCGCCGTGGTCATCATCAAGCTGAATATCCAATACCAATCGCCGGTCTGCACACGGATTAAAAGTGGTAAATCGAAATGTGCCCTCCAACACCCCCTCGAGGACAGTGGTGGTAACCAGTGACCCGGACGCAGCAAGCGTCGTTCGCAGTGCTGCCCAATCGGTTGCAAGCGGATAGACCGTGCGGTTCAGTGTGTTACTGACCCGCTGCATACTGATAACGCGGTTGGTTCGGTCCACGACGTACCAGCGCAGTTCGTTCCCGTGGATCGTGTCGTACTCGGTGGCGTTGGTCGGTGAACCGTCAAACGTCTCCGAAGGAAGCCATAGCGTTGCAACGGTGGTTGACTCCGAAAGAATCATTCGCGCCCGAAATAGGTGGTCCGCAATGCGCGCCTGGCCACGCGCGAGGCGTGCTACCTCTTGCGCTGCGTCATCCTGGCCTTGCATCCCGACTGCTACCGCTGACACCGTCGCAGCTACGGAAGCCGCAATGATCGCGGTCACTGTGATGGACACCAATAGCTCCACCAATGTAAAGCCAATACGCCGAGTACTGCAACGGGGCTGTTGCCGCATCACGTTGTTGGCTCCATTCCACGGAATCGCACCAAGCGTGCCAGTGTCAATCCATTTGGACCAATCACGGTGACATCAATTCGCTTCCCAGAAACGGTGTAGTTGTTGTACTGAGTGAGCGTGCGATTCTCCGTAACGATCGTGGTCACGCGTGAAAGCTCTGAAAATGATGCAGGCAAATACCCGCGCACCGTGGCACCAGGACGCTTCGGTGCCAGCAGTTGGCCAACCGCTTCCGTCCCAGCCAACGTGTTAATGGTTTCATAGGACTGCTCAAGTACAGAACTCATCTGTAACTCAGCAGCCTGCATCGCCAGAACGGAGAGTCGGTTCTGTTGTTCTATAGATGAACCGACTGCCACAGACATTGATGCAGTTGCGGCCACCATCGCCACAATGATGGAGGCAATGAGTGCCTCTAGTAGTGTGAACCCGCGCGGGCGTCGCATGGAGACCTGCCAGCCCGTGTGCTCTGGCTTGGTTGCTGGCGTGGGTTGTGCTGGTTGATTGGTCATTGGTCATGGTCTCCGCGAAAAGAACTTCCTATACAAATCCGCCTCTAGCAAGCCCAATCGGGCTTTCGGACCTTGGCATAAAGGAAATTTCATGTAATTCGAGTGCATTGATTGCAGCACCCCCCCATTGTTTCCGAGAGTGTTGTTGTGACCGATTCAGGCAACGTTGCTTGAATGCGGATCACTGAAAGATCGATCCAGTTAGCAAACCGAAGGAGTTCTCACCATGACGAACAACACCAACAACAAGAAGATGTCCACGCTCCGCAAGGGCTTTACGCTTATCGAAATCCTCATCGTTGTAGTGATCATCGGCGTGCTTGCAGCGCTGGTCGTTCCATCGGTGACTGGCGCTCTTGATGATGCCAACCTGGAAGCCGCTGATGCACGCGGTGGTCAGATCACCACCATGGTGACGCGACTCAACCAGTTCCAGCCAGGTGGAGCAAGTATTACCCTCACGAATGGCACCGTCTACACGCCTACGACACTCGCACCGCTGGTAACCGCCGGCTATTGCTCGGCCGAAGACCTTGCCAATCAGGTCGACGCAACGAAGGGTTGGACGTGGAGCGCCACGACCCGCAAGTTCAGTCCTGAGCAGTAATCGGACACTCAAGCGCCGATTGTAAGAAATCAAGAGGCGTCGGCAGAAGTGCCGGCGCCTCTTTTCCGATACGAACGAGTAACAGGAGGCACCACGATGTTTGGATTACCAATGTTCAACAAGGGTCGCGGCGGCTGGATGCAACGGAATCGATCCGCTGCACCGATCGCAGCTGACTTCGGCCGATCCAGCATGCGCCTCTTGCAACTTGCGTCCGCAGGCACTGAGTACAAGTGCACCGCGGCAGCTGAGATCGCCGGCTCAATCTTTGAGGGCAACGGTCTTCGACTGGATTCGGCGGCCATGACGCAGCGAATCCATGAAACGATTGTTGGACTGGGATTCTCCGGTCAACGCGTGACCGCCACCCTCCCCGCCGAATTGTTTCAGACCGACATTGCGCGCCTTCCTGCCATGACCGATCAGGAATTGACGGAAAGCGTTCGATTTGAGGCCATTGATCGATTCGGTATCGACGGTGACAGTTCCGTGATTGGTCACATCCGCCTTGGTGGAACCGCTGGCGGAAGCAATGAAGTTCTCATGATGGCCATTCCGCGGCAAACCGTGAATGCAGCTTCGGCAGTGGTGTCCTCGAATGACACCTCTGTGTTTCGCATTGAACACGCCGCGCTTGCTGCGTTACGCACTATCACTCGGCAGCGCACCAGTGAGTGCGCTGATCCTGCTGAGTCACGCGACTTTGCGATGCTTCACCTTGAAGATCGAATTGCCACGCTGGTTCTGCTTCGGGATGGAGCACTTTCGTTTATGCGTGCCATTCGCGGTGATTGGGCTCCTATCGGCATGACCATCCATCGCCGCACCCATACCGGTCGCACGCTGCATGGCAGTGATACTGGCACGATCAGCATGAGTTCCAGCGGAGCCGATGACCAGGGGACCGCGTGGCGCTGGTGCGCGCTTGCTGAAGAAACCCTGCGCTGCCTACGCCATGTCGAGCACAGCGCCGGCGGTTGGTATCCAAAGGAAATCGTCCTCACCGGACCCGCTGCAACCGATCCACAAGCGGCCGCAACCATTGAGAGCGTGTGCGGAGTTCGCTCTTCGCTGGCGATGCCGATTCGCATGATTCGTGACCCGGAAGCGTGCGTTCATGGCAACGCCTGGGTCGCTGCGATCGGTGCCGCGTGCAGTGAATTGCCCGTGCTGCTGCGCAACGTGCGTACTCCCGCTGAGGTTGTCACCCAGCGCAGCAGCCGTACCGCATTCGGTGGTCGCTCGACGCCACGGACCAGCGCGAGCGCCATCATCACTCTTGAGCCCGAGCCAAAGTCGCTGACCCGACATGAATCTTCCACTCGCACTACTGCTGCAGGAGCTGCTGCGTGAGCACCGTCTCGGCCGAGTTCATTGTTGACTTCCTCCCGCGGGATGTTCGCCGGCGCGGAGTGTTGGCAACGTCGCGCCGACGCAGCATGCTGCTGCTTGGTCTACTCGGCTCCGTGGTTGTTGGTGTTGCTTGTCACTCCTGGAACCGCTTCCACGAAGCAGAAGCGCGTCGCGGAGTTTCACTTGCGCTCACCACTAACGCCACCAAAGTTGACGACGTCATTGATCGCCTGGCCGGCGAACAGCGCGAGTTGTATCGCTATCTCAACGTCTATGACCGCCTTGCCCTGCCCGTGGAGCAAAGCGATATTGTTGCCACCATCACCAATCTCATGCCGGATCGAACCAGTCTTTCCATGTTGCGCATGGAAGTGAAGGAATCCGCGGCTGGTAAAGCAACCGACGGGACTGCCAATGCAGCCGCCAATCCCAAGCCGGCGGTGGAACTGAGCAGCACTGGCAATGTTCGTACCCCTGTTCCGTCGCGTTGGATGGAAATCACCATCCGTGGATACGCGCAGGACAACGCCGATCTCTACGAATTTGAGCGCAAGCTTGCAAACACCAAGCCATTCGCTGCAGTGACCGTTTCTGAAAACAAGCCAACCGACATTGCTCGCGGTCGCATCCAGGAGTTTGCCGTGAATTGCCGCATTGACCTTGATGTTCAGTATGTGCGCCCCGGCGGAAGCCCAGTCGTGTCTGTCGCCAAAGGAGGCTCCCAATGAGCACCCTGCGATTTGCCAACCTGCACATCCGCGAGCGCTTTGATCGCGAAACAGTGGTTTGGGCCATCGCGCCGTCGATCGTGGCAATCATGATCACGGCGCTCTTTGTGGTGCCGAATTACTCGCGCGCACTTCGCATGCAGGACGAGGCGCAACGCCTGGAGGCGGTGAGTAACGAGAACATCAACCAGAAGAACAATCTGCAACTCTTAGAGCGCAATGTTGCCGGCCTCCGAGATGAGTACAACCGCCGCTGCCGGCCGCTTGCCGAGGGAACAGATCGTGACCACCTGATCTCTACCATTACTCGTCCGACTGATGGAACCGTGGTCCGCGAGCAGTCCATTCGAACCGGCGCGCTGGTTCAGGTGGATGGCATCGCCATTGGAACACCGGTGCTTCGCCGCGACGTGACAGTGGATATGTCGGCATCATTTGAGTCGATCTTCGGCGTGCTGGATGCAGCCGAGGGCGTGAACCAACTGGTCACCCCGCGTTCGGTGGAAATTGTGGTCATGAGTACTGCGCTTGAGCAAGCGGCCTCCGGCAATGCTGCCATTCGTGCCACCATCGTCTTTGAAGAGTGGTTTGAACAACCAGCAACTGCCAACGCACCTGCGCAGGAGGCTCGTCGATGAGTGCTCCACTGGCAGTCCGTTGGAATGAACTGTGCAGCCGCTTGGGCGTTCAGCCCAAGCAGTTTGGGTTCTTGCTTGCGGCTACTGCACTCACTGTGGCAGCCTTGGGCGCGAAGGCAATATTCAAGCCAGCGCGAGCGAATGCGGCAGCTGTGGCGCGTGTGGATTCCAGCGCGAGCAGCGCTCCGGTGCCCGTACTCGCCGCACGCCAGCGCGTGGAGCTGGTCCTCGAGTCACACCCGATTCGCGACCCGTTTCGACCGTTCTTTATCAACCCCGATGCAGTCCCAGGGGCCGTACCCAGCGCGGGCGTAGCCACCGGGGGCCCACCCCCAGCCGGTCTGCATCTCCGGGCCATTATCTCCGGTGAATTTGCAGTAATCGGCGAGGAAACCGTTGCTGTTGGCAATGAAGTAATCGACAGTGAAGGGCATCGCTTCGTCGTCGAAGAGATCCAGGAGCGCCGTGTGGTTCTCCGTGAAGGCGGACGACGGGCAGAACTTGGTTACGCGTCCACTGGGCGCGCTTCGGATAAGTCCACGAAGGGAACACGGAAGTGAATCACGGAGGCGATCATGGAGGCCACGGAATGCAGCGCGACTCGGCGCTCAGCCGTCCACACAACATCGAACTCTCCACGCTTCCCCCGCTCGGGCAGATTTTAGTTGAGGACGGAACGCTCACCACCGATCAACTTCGACAGGCCCTCGCGGCGCAGGTCCGAGGCGGACAGCGTCTGCTCTTAGGCGAAGTCCTGATTCAAATGGGCTTGGTCGACAAGACCGTTCTGCTGCAGGCTGTTGCCAAGAATCGTGGCGTTGAGTTTGTCATGGAACCAGCCGCCCTGTTTGAGGAAGGCGCCATGGCGCTGATCCCAGAGAACATGCGCAAGGAGCACCGCGTCTGTGCGCTGTTCCTCGCTGGGACCGAACTGGTAGTCGCTACTGCTGATCCGCAGAACTACTTCGTTGAAGAGCTCATCGCCCGCGAGACTGGATTCAAAGTCCGGTTCGTCGCGTCTCCTGACGAGAGCATTGATGCGCTGCTCAGTGATCCAACCCGCGCTGCCGAGAATGTCAACAAGCAAGCCGAGGAATTGGTTGCTGATCTCTTCGATGGCACCGACGAGGCTGACTATCAGCTGCAGGAGAAGCGCGTCGAGGAGATGATGGGCTTCGACGCAACTGATGATGTCGGCCCAGTGGTGAAGCTGGTGAACTTCATGATCTGCAGTGCCGCCGCCGAGGGCGCCAGCGATATCCACATTGAGCCTGACGAAGGTCATTTGCGGGTTCGCTACCGCATCGATGGCGTTCTGTTTCACAAGTTGAGCCCCCCGTACCGCATGCACGCTGCCATTTCGAGCCGCGTGAAGATCATGGCGCACATGGACATCTCCGAGCGCCGCGTGCCTCAGGACGGCGAGATTTCCGTGCGCGTCAAGGGACGCGCCATCGATCTACGCGTCAGCACCCTGCCTGGAAAGTTCGGCGAGAAGATCGTGATGCGAATCATTGATGTTTCGACCGCCAAGCTGGGATTGGAGAAGTTGGGCTTCCGGCCAAAGATGCTGGAAACTTTCCAGAACGTCATCGACCAGCCCTACGGAATTGTCTTGGTGACTGGACCCACTGGTTCGGGAAAGTCCACCACCCTGTATTCAGTACTGGGAACCTTTGACACCATCGCCAACAACGTTTCCACTGTTGAAGATCCGGTGGAAGCGAACTTGCAGGGCGTTCATCAAGCGCAAATCAATCCGAAGGCGGGATTCACATTCTCTGGCGCTCTTCGCGCACTGCTCCGCCAAGACCCTGACATCATCATGGTCGGTGAAATTCGTGACGGCGAAACCGGTCAAATTGCGGTTCAGGCTGCGCTCACCGGTCACTTGGTGCTCAGCACACTGCACACCAACGATGCGCCCAGTTCCATCACCCGACTTCAGAACCTTGGCGTTGAGCCATTCTTGGTTGCAGCCAGCCTGAAGGGCGTACTTGCGCAACGACTGGTCCGCCGCATCTGCAGTCAGTGCAAGCAAGAATTTTCACCGGACGCGCAGCAGCTCAAGTCTCTTGGCGAATACGCACCAATGTGCAGCCGCCTCTGGAAGGGCACCGGATGCCGCAAGTGCCATGACACTGGACTTTCCGGCCGATTGGGCGTGTACGAATTGATGGTGCCAGACGAAGCGCTCATTGACGCTGTCTGCGCCAACTCGGAACCAGCCAAGATCCGTGAGGTTCTGAAGGCCGGCGGGTTTAGCACCCTGTGGGACGACGGCGTTCAGAAGGTGCTTGAAGGAATGACCACAATTGAGGAGGTCTATGGTGCCTGCCGCCGCTGATAAATCTGCTGCAATTGCTGCTTCTACTCGGAAGTTCACCTACCGCGCCCGCCGCTCAGAGGGCGGAGCGTTGGTCAAAGGTGTGGTGGAAGCCCATGATCATGCAGCCGCAGTGCGCGAGCTCCGTCACCAGGGTTTGGCCATTCTCTCAGTTGAACTTGGCGACATGGCCGCCGCAGTTGGTCAGGAATCTGACCCCGCTCGGCTGCGACGTCGGCTCTCACGAGCCATGTCCAAGGACGACGTGGTTTCATTCTGCCAACAGCTTGCTGTGATGCTCCGAACTGGCGTGCCACTTGCAGAATCACTTGACACCTATGCAGAACAAGCTTCCAAGAAGGATGTTGCTGAGTTTGTTCGACTGATTCGAACCGACGTTTGCGAAGGTGAAGACTTCAGTACCGTCCTTGGAAAGTACCCGCGGGTATTTCCGGCGCTGTTGGTTTCGTTGATGCGTGCCGCCGAAGCATCGGGCAAGTTGGACGAAATGTTGGCGCGCGTTTCCAAGGACCTCTCCAAGGCACGTCGAACCAGTAAGCAAATCAAGGGCGCGATGATGTACCCAGCCATCATGCTCATTGTGGCGGTGCTGGCAGTAGTCATCATCATGGTCTTCGTTCTTCCAAAGTTCGGACCGCTCTTTAAGGCGCAAGGCGACCGCCTGCCAGCACCAACCAAGGCGCTGGTATGGCTCAGCAGTTTCTTACGCACCGGATGGATGATCTACGGACCAGCGCTCGCTGCCATCGTCGGTGGCACCTGGTGGTACGCGCGCACTGAAGCGGGACGGATCACTCTTGATACGCTCAAACTTCGCATGCCAGTCTTGGGACATATGTTCCGATGCCTGTACCTCGTGCGTTTCTCAAGCACCATGGCCACCCTGCTTTCGGCCGGTGTTTCATTGATTGATGTAGTGCGGATCTGCCGGGAAGTCACCGGCAATGTGCACTACACCAAGTTGTGGATTCTGCTTGAGGATCGCATCAGTAAGGGGCAAGAGATTGCACCCACCTTCCGCGAATTCGACTTCGTCCCACGCAATGTTGTGGCGATGATTGCCAGCGGCGAGAAATCTGGTCGACTTTCTGAGGTGCTCGAGCACGCTGCAACTGCAGCAGAAGATGACCTGGATATCGCGGTCAAATCAACCACCAGCATGGTGGAACCGATCATGATCGTCGGCATGGGATTGGTAGTTGGCGGTATTGCTTCCGCGATGCTGCTACCGATCTTCAATATGTCGAAGAACATGCGCCCTGGCCACTGAACCTGCGTTCACAATCACTATCCACACACTGCGTACACGCTTAGTGGACGCGAATACGAATGCGAATGTTCGCATCGTCAGGGAGTACTGTGAGGCGGGCCTCACCAGTGGACTGTCGTGTGCCGTGCTCAATCAATAGCGGCTTCCCGGCAGCGTCACTTGCCGTGAGGACAATGTCCTGTGCTTGCCACGCACCGGCGCGCTTCACGAAGGGCAACGATACGTACCACGTTCCGCCCGTGAATTGACGATCATCGGGCACACTCATCCGCAGCGTTGCGCCGCGCGGCAAAGTTCCAACGTCCAAAGTGAAAAGACGCGGGAGAGTTTCGACGGCCGCGGTTGGCTCCATGTTGATCGCAACGATGGGGGTATCTGCGCCCACCCATGAGGTGCGCGCGGTCTGCCATCCTTCCAAGGTCAATTCCACATTGTGAGGAGTGGCGGATGCCGGAATCAGTATGACCGCCGGGGTACGACCGCGCGCCGTTCCATCGACGGTCACGGATGCGCCGAGCGGCGCGCTAATCACTTGAAACTGCGACATGCGAACGCCGGACGCCGGAGCGCCGGAGGATGCTCCCGATGCTCCAGATGCACCCGGCACTGCTGCATCTCCAGGATTTCCCGAAGGATCAGTACTCCCCGTGGTGGTTCCGGATACCGCGCCAGTCGCAGCCCCAATCCATGCGCGCCCCCGCTCCACCAAGGCGCGCACATCAATGAACCCAAACGAGATAGCGAGCGCAAGGCCAACGGCGCACACGAGCAGAAATCCACCAACCCACGCACCGCGGCGCGGCGCACGTGCCGACGGCACCATCTTGATGTCACTTCCGCCAACGCGCACCACACCACCAGCACCAACGGCGATACGCGGGCGCTCTGCTTCCGGCTGCAAACCCACGTGGGCACTGCGGGTACTGTCAGTGGCCACTGGTGCAGCCGCGGAAATGCGCGATCCATTCACCATCCAACCACGAAGGCGCAGCGCCAAGGCGCGCGCATCATCGGGTCGCCGCGATTTCTCTCGGCTCAATCCATCCATGACAATCGCGGCCAATTGATCGTCAAGGCGCGGATTGCATTCGCGAACATCCGCTGGCTGCGTCTCGCACACCAGGCGCGCGGCTTCATGCACTGGCAAACCACGCAAATCATGCGGCTGCACGCCAGTGAGCAATTCGTACAGCACGGCACACAGGGCGTACACATCAGTGCGCGCATCAATGCCGCGCGGGTCAGCAATGAATTGCTCTGGGCTCATGTATTGCATGGTGCCCACCAATTGCCCAGTTTCCGTGCGAATAGTGGCTGCTGCATTATCAACAGCAATCGCTCGTGCCACGCCAAAGTCAATGACCTTTATACGGCCATGGCGATCAACAAGAATGTTTGGTGGTTTGATATCGCGATGCACATATCCCTCGCGATGCGCAAATGCAACGGCTTCGCACGCTTGCAGAAACGCGTCAACAGTTTCGCGTGTGCCCAGTCGTTCGCGGAATACGTGCTCGGAAATGGTTTGAACCCCCTCGACATACTCCATGACGATGTAGGGGATATCCACATCCGCGTCCTGCTCAATCCCCGTGCGAAACACCGTTGCAATGCCGGGATGACGCAGCTTTTCCATCATGCGCCCTTCGCGGTCAAATCGCTTGCGCACATCTTCATCACGAAGCGTGCGCAGCAATACTTTCAGCGCCACGCGTGTTCCCGATGTCAGATCGGTACCCAGATAGACGCGCCCCATCCCGCCCGAACCAACCACCCGCTCAATCTTGACGCCGCCGAGTTCCTTACCAATGTATGGATCCATGGCGCGTGCCGCATCCATCGGTCGTGCGGGGCCAACACCGTCGCCGCCAACATTCAGAGCGGCAAGATCTTCTTTCGCCATGGCAATGGTGGCGCCAGCGTGCGCACTTTCATCCGTCGCTTGCTCAGCCTTGGAGGGAGTCCATGCACGCGTCGGGTCCGACGCCAACGCGTTGTCCACCGCACGACGCGTTTCTGGATCAAGCCGGAATCCATCCAAGAAAGCACGCCGCTCTGCCGTTGGCAAGCGCCGCGCTGCCTCGGCAAGTTCCGCGATCCGGGCTCGGTCTGCGTTCATCTGCACCCAAGTGTACGGCGGAAACAGCCGTCTGCGGTGTTATTGGGACAAACTCACACCCGGAGCGGAGCGCCGCCATGGAACTGTAAGGATCCAACGGCAGCCATGCCGAAGAAGGAAGTATGCCAAAGGGTGCACTCTTCGCCGTCATGTTCGCCGCGATCTACCTGCTTCTTCGCGGAGCGGGAATCATTAACGATGGACCGTTCGTGGTGTGGTCACAAGCCGCGCTGTTTGGGATCTTTCTCATTGGGTCCGGCGTGAGCGTGCGCGCGGGCAATGCCTTGTGGGCCGCCATCTTTGCGGCGCTCGCCATCGGCTGGAACCCATGGGTGAAGTTGAGCGCTTGGCATCAGCCACTGCCGTGGGACAAGTGGGCAACCGCCATGTCACTTCTCTGTGGCGCTACCGCTGGTGCCTTCGTGGTCCGTTACTGGGGCCGCGGCGAGACAGCCTGACCGTCACCTGCAAGATCAAAGACGTATGCACCACCCGGCTCAAGGCCGAGGTTGGTGTTCTTGGTACGGCCGACCACAACGATCGGCCAATCAACCGCAACATCGTTGCCGAAACCGCGCGGCGCACACGGCGCTGCAGGCATCAGGCGCTTGGTGTTGACCCACTGGCCGTCGCGCTCTTCAAAGACCAACGCCATGCCCGGGGTGGCATCACCAATTTCATCGACCCCTCGTGCGCTGGTATCGCCAAGCACGATGTGGCCCTTGGAAATTGCCATGGAGAATCCATACGCCCGACCGGGAACAATGCCGGTTTGTGGAACAAGCTCTTGCCGCAGCACCCATGTTCCGCCAACTCGTGCAAACAGCCATACACGCGCTGCGGCCTGCGGATCATTGGGTTCCATGCCACGCACGACGAGCAGATCGCCTTCCACCATGACACTCAGACCAAAGCACTTCATGTCCGTCACCGATGCGCCCAGGATTTCCGCCTCCGGCATCCACTGCCCCGACATGCGTCGGTACACATGAACCCGCGCGCTACCAGAGATCGGCATCGCCTCCGTTTGGCGCGGCGGAATGGTGGCTGGTCGACCGATGGCAAGGACGTCGCCGTCGATGTCAAGCGATGTTCCAAACCACATGGCATCGGTAGGCACGCCATTCGCCGAAGCGGGCGCCCTGACAAAGCCATCAAGATTCCAGATTCCCTTGCGGTTCGAATAGATGAATGTCTTCGGGTCACGGTCGCGATCGGCACTGGCGGCGCCGAGGTTGAAGCGCATGTCGGTTGCACTGACCGCTAAGGTCGTGCCGTCACTTGCATACCACGCTCCAAAGGTGGCGAGGTCTGCACCCGCGGGCAACGCAATGGTGGCTACTTCATTCACTTGCCCATCGGATGGCGAAAGGACACGCAGCGAGGTACCAAGCCCATTGCGATTGACGGCAGTAAAGAGGAACGGGCCGCCGCGCTCGAGGCGCTGAAATGCGTAGTCCCCGGGCATACTGTCTGACAATTGCGAAAGCTTGATGTTCGCTTTCCACGATCCGTCCGGCGAACGATCCCATGTGCAGAGCTGACCAACGGAGCCGATCGACATGGAACGCTCTGGCCCAGTCGCAAACACCTGACTGCCGATCACCGCAACGCGGTATCCCCAAGTCGGGGCGATGGTCGGGACCGGTGAACCGAGTACGGCAGTCTCTGTGATGGGCGCCAGCGCAACGAGCGCAGATCCGGGAGTGGAATTGGCGGCTGGCGCGGAAACCAACCGCGGCACTGCACCGGTGGTCGGATCAGATTTCGGGGGGACCGGTTGCCCATAGACACCCTGCATTCCGTGGGCGGACAGGACAACCATGGACGATGCGCATACTGCAATCGCGACGATATTCATTGGATGATCCATCGAATCAAGTGGTTAAGAGTGACGAGCGTGAGGGCGACTTATCGTCCGTAGTCCACCGAACGCGTGTGCGCATGCTTCAACAAGTGCTTGCTCACTGGGAAGATTGTGCTTGCCTCCGTCGTCGCGCGGAGAAACAATCGTGCAGCCAATCGCGTGCAACGCCTGCAGGTTGGCCACAAGGATTGAGTTGTGCATTGATCCGTGCATGGTGGGCGCAAAGAGCACCGCGGCGCTGCCGCGCTCCATGCGACCAATCGCGCTCGCTAATGTTGCGGTCACCGGAGTGTCGGCAATTCCGTGCGCGCATTTGCCAATCACGCTGTACGTGGCGGGTGCAATCAAATACACGTCAAACGGCGCGGCATCCGAAAGATGTTCCGCGTCCGCGGTGAGTTCCACAACCACAGGCCGCGTGCATGACCACTCCAAGGCTTCGCGGGCAACGTAGCGAAGCGCCTCGGTGGTTGCGAATGCGGTGACTTCGGCGCCTTGACGGCGCAGTGCCCGGGCCAGCAATGGAGCCTTCATCGCCGCGATACCCCCCGTCACCAAGAGCGCCACTCGAGCGCCTTCAAGGGCACTGCCCTCGCGGCGAACTTCGTGATCTCCAAGATCGCTTGGGGTCGGGGCAGGGAATTGAAATCCTTCTTCTGACATGACTCACCAATGCTAGCCGAATACCCCGATATCCTTCGTACTCCCGTGAGCGAAACTACCACCGAAGAACTCCCTGATGACGCGCCGTGGTGGCTCCGCAACCGAGAACTCCTTGAGCCGGCGGTGGCGGCAGCCGCCCTGCTCGCTGGATGGTTGCTCCAGCGAAATGAAGCGCCGCCTGCCGCATGGGGCACGATCTATGTCATCAGTTACTTCGTGGCGGGCTGGTCAGCGTTCGCCGAAGGATTGCGCGAACTGCGACGCGGGCACCTTGATGTGGACTTCCTCATGGCGGTGGCCGCATTGGGTGCCGCCGCAATCGGTGAGTACGCCGAGGGCGCCATGCTCTTGGTGCTCTTCTCACTTGGACATGGACTGGAGCACTACGCCATGGGCCAGGCGCGCAAGGCGATCCGGTCGCTTGGAAGACTGACGCCCAAGACCGCATGGGTACGCCAAGGAAATGAATTCACCGAGGTCGCTGTCGCAAGTATTGCGCTTGGAGATCTAGTGCGCGTTCGACCCGCAGAACGTGTCGCGATGGATGGAACGGTTGCTGCCGGCGCAAGCAGCATTGATCAAAGCCCGATTACTGGCGAGAGTATTCCGGTTGAAAAGGGAACCGGGGACGTTGTGTTCGCTGGCACGCTCAATGGCGATGGCTTGCTGGAAGTGAAAGTCACGCGCATCGCTGCCGATTCCACCGTTACTCGGATGATCCGGATGGTGGAAGAAGCGCAGGGACAGAAGTCCACGACGCAGCGCTACGCAGAGCGATTTACGCGGGTGTATGTCCCGGCCGTCATTGGTTCAACGGTTGTGATGGCCACTCTGCCCGTCGTAGCTGGATGGCTTCCGTGGAGCGATGCGTTCCTGCGGGCCATGACGCTCTTGGTTGGCGCCTCGCCCTGCGCACTGGCCATCAGTACTCCCGCTGCAGTGCTTGCTGGTGTCGCCCGCGCGGCGCGACATGGCATATTGATCAAGGGTGGCGCGCACCTTGAATCACTGGGCGCCATCAATTGCTTTGCCATGGACAAGACCGGTACGTTGACGGTTGGACGGCCAGCACTTCGGCGCGTGATTACCTTTGCAGGAGCCGACGAAGCACGCGTCCTGCGTACCGCTGCTGCCATTGAAGATCATTCGACGCATCCCCTTGCAAGCGCCATTGTTGGCGCAGCGCGGTCACGCGGCATCACCTTTGCGGCGGCCACCGACGCACAGGCGATCCGCGGCAAGGGCATGACTGGCATGGTGGATGGCGAGCGCGTTCACCTTGGAGCGCTCCGACTCTTTGCGGGCGACGAGGCCGGTGGCGACGCCAGTGCGCCGCCGCGCGCCACCGCCGAGGCTTCTGCCGCGATTGCATCGTTAGAAGCGGAAGCGTGCACCGTCATGCTGGTTGCTGCGGATGGAAAGTTCCTTGGAGCCATTGGGTTGATTGATGGACCTCGCCCGGAAGCTGCCGAGGCGATCGCTGAACTGCACGCGCTGGGAGTCAAGCCGGTCGTCATGCTCACTGGTGACAACGAGGCTGTTGCTCAGGCCGTGGCTCGTTTGGTAGGCATTGACGAAGTGCGCGCGGCACTCATGCCAGAGAACAAGATTGATGCAGTGCGCGAACTGCAATCGCGTTACGGCGCACTCGCCATGGTGGGCGATGGTGTGAATGATGCCCCTGCACTGGCGGCCGCTACCGTTGGAATTGCCATGGGAAAATCGGGCACCGATGTTGCGCTTGAAGCTGCTGACATTGCACTGATGTCGGACGACCTCATGCGCCTGCCGTTTGCGGTTGGAATCAGCCGTGCGTCCCGATCGATCGTTCGCCAGAACGTCTTCATCTCCATGGGAATGGTCTTTACGTTGATTCCCTTAGCAATCCTAGGAATTGTTCCTATCTGGCTTGCCGTCATCATGCATGAAGGCTCGACCGTGTCGGTCGTGCTCAACAGCCTGCGGCTCCTTGGCTACAAGTTGCCGCCGCGACCAACCGCTACTCCGTAACGCGGATCGCGATATCCCGTCGCCCGGCTCAAGTACCCGCTTGAGTAGTCATTGGCATACTCGTACCACCACGCCATACTTCCGCGCGGCGCGGTTGGTCCATTGGATGCCGCTGCGGCACGCGTGCGCTCATCTTGCGCCCGACGGTTTGCATCGCGGATGTCACGCAGGCGCGCTTCTTCCGCACGTTCGGCACAACGAGCCTCCTCCGCGCTTGATCGCGCCGCTGCCTGGCGCGCACGCCATTCTGCTTCTTGCGAATCAATGCGGCGCTGATCGGCGGCACCTTGCTGTCGGGCCGCATCAGATTGTTCGCGGGCGTTGCGCTCGGCTGTGGCCGCGTTGTCACGAGCGAGCTGCGCGGCCGTTCGAGCGTTTGCCCACTGATTCCAGTAGGGATTCCAATGGCGCCACCAGGATCGCCAGTCGGACCACCAGGCGGGATTGCGCCAGCCCCAGCCGCATGCGCTGGTCCATCCTGGGCACCAACCCCAGCCAATCCATCCACCCACCAAGACATCCGGGTCAAGCGCAGGCTGTGTGTCTTGATCAGCGTCTTCAGTAGGCGGCGCAAAGGTGCCGGTGTTCATGTCGAACGTCAAGGGAAGGTCAAAGGTCTGTGGCTGCGGCATCCACCCGTTGTCAGCGAGCGCTACGCCAGGCTGGTCGTAACCATTGCCATAGACCACGGTGCCGTCATCAACAAACGTGCCCAAGTACGCGGGCACATACGAGAACGTCACGCTGTCAGCGGTCGATCCCACAATGTCAACTGCGGTGGCTGCATAGAGGGGCGAAGATGCTTGGATCTGCGAAATGGCATCTGGCAACTCATCACACACTTGCCACGGCCCTTGCGGCGCGGCCGCGCTAAACCACACCGCGTTGTCGCAACAGTAGTAGTACCGATCGCATTCGATCACTGGCTGCGAGGCGTTCACTGAGCCCCGAAGCAGCGTGCCAGCAATGCCCTGCCAGAGCGGAGTGCCGCGCCACGTGAGGCTGCAATGGGCTGCGGCACGGACGATCTGCACCGTGCGAGCCTCCTGCGCCGCTGCGACTGCTGCTACTGACTCCGGCGTCTGTGGAACACTTGCTTTCACGTGATCAAACACGCGGCCGCCCGGCAGCCCGCGAAACGCCGCAGGAACGGCCGCGGGCGCAACGCGTGTCCACGCTCCGTTCAGCGTCGGCGCAGAGAACCAGCGCCCCGATGCCAGCGTCCACCACGCCACCGGGTCCGCAGTGCGCAGCACCACCGCACGCGAGTTCGCCACCCATTGCACGCCGGGCGCAACCTCAGCCAGGATTGGTTCGCCGTTCGTAGCGATCAATACGGTTGGTTCCGTGACTACGAACACTGCAGGCAGTGCCGGCGGCGCAGCGCCGGGCAGAGGCGCGGCTGGCGCTAACACGGTCACTCCAGCGGGCGGCATCGGTGCATTTCCGATGGCCGCTATGACTGCGTCAGGCGGCGCAGCAACCGAACTGTAGCCCTGCGCAATCTGCATGCTGCCCATCCAGTGACCATCACCCAGCCGAACCACAAACGACCCATCCTGCGCTTGCAACACAAGGAACGGTGTATTGATCACCTGCCGCCAATTGGTGTCGGCCAAGTCTTTGAACTGCGGATCACCGTCAATGGTGATCAGCGTCGCGCGCTGCCGCTCCACGCGGAAGTTTGGAACGAAGTCGCCAAGGCCAGGAGTACCCGAAGCCCGCGAGTTCTCAATCTGCATGTCATGCACCAGCGCGCGTCGAGTGATGCAAAAAGCACGGTTTGCGAGCGCTTGCTGAATGGCATCAACATCGTCCTGCGCCGCAACTACACCGGCAAATGCCAGTGAATCAACTTGAAATGATGCAATCTCAAGTTCACCATCGTCCGCGGCGGACGCCGCCTGTGCTGACACGGTCATCACGCCAATGTCCGCAGGTGAAACACTCGCCGCGCCGTTACGCATACGCGTGACTGCATGGGTCAGACCGACCATGTCGCCGCCATAGGAATTGAACTGGGGCGCGTAAACAACAAAACTACGATCCCCACCACTCACTGTCTGCGGCCACGAAGATTCTGCAGCTGCCGGCACATTCAGGCCAGCACAACATGCAAGCGCAGCTACTCCAATGAGCCTCAGGAGCAATCTCATGGCTCCACTACCGCCTTGTTGGAACTTGCGCCCTTGACCCGCTCAAACGAAGTCACCATCAACTTGGACCGAGGAGCACACGTATCACGAACCAACTCAACGTCCATCGTCATGCTGCCGATGCGCACCTTGTACTGACCAATGTCATCCGCACACATGGGCGACTCGCGGCGCGTCTGCATGACCAAGAGCCCTTCCTCCGGTTCAAACGTAAAGGAACCCATCACGGGACGCGTCTGCTCCTTGATGGCGATCGAATACAAACCACTGCGCGAGAAGGTAATCACGGTTCCGTTCGCTGCTGCACGCCAGTCGCCAACGACTGCCGCATCTGGCTCCTCAACCTTTGGCCTTCCCAGGCAGCCAACAAGCATGAGGGCGGAGAGGACGATGCATACAGGTTTCGCTTGGAACATCACCGCACGGTAGCGGAAAGTTCCAGTGCAAATCACCCGCCACGCCAACCTCCGCCCGTGAATCCATGGTTGGCTAGGCCCTCGGCCGCGGCATCCATCGATCCCGATCCGCAAGGGAACGCGGATTGAACGGTCCACGAACGCCAGCGCCCCGCACCGATTCATCCGGCTCATGACCGGCCTGCTGCCGATCAACGAACTGCTTCCCCATGCCGTGGTCATCAAGGTCCATGGGATGCAGGCAGTCAATGAATTCGGAGGCTTCAGACTCCGGGGGCAAGCAACGGGTTGGTTCATCAAGAATGCGGTAGTAAAGCCGGGCATACAGATCCCGATCGCAGAGATGATCGCTATTCAAAATGAATACCCCAGAAGCGGCCAGCGCCTCTACGACGGTCCAAAGCTCATCGTGCAAGTCATCGTCGGCCGCCAGATCTTGCGGTGGGACCGGCACAATGTGATGCTCCAGCAACATGGCGCGCCCGGTAGTACTCGGTGCCATTTCCATGTCATAGACAAGCGTCCAGTAGAAGCGATCGGTTTCACCACCGGTGTCTTGAGCGGTTGCAACTAGTTCGTCGATGCGCTGACTACGTTCCGCAGTCTGCGCTTTCCGCATCGCGGTCGCTTCCCTCGCCAACTGCGCTAGGCGCGCTTGGTCCAACCCGCCGCGAAGGGTGCGCCTCCGCCGCACGCGGCGACTCGCTGACGCACCGCTGCGTTGCTCCTGAGCTCCAGAAACACTTGCTGATCCATCAGCTCCATAACACATGATTCCACCTCCTCGGTTGAAGATCCTTGCACGCGCAAAGTACGCAGCACTTTGATCACAACCAGAAATGGCGGCGGAATTTCTCCGCACATTGCACAATCAACAGATTGACCGGCTTTAATGCGCGTGGACTCGGAACGTTGGCGCCTCGCCGGAACCGCCCCGCACCTTCAGCACCATGTTCAAGCGCTCGCCCGGCAGTAGGGACACCAGATTTGGTGAGCATTCCGTCCAATCACACTCCGGCTCAATCCACAGGTCGCGCACCAATGTCCGAGCGTGCACCTGAATCCACAAATCACTGACTGATCGCCCCGTAGTGACTTCAAATTCCGGCTTGGTTTCCGGTTGGTCGCGATCAGCGGCAAACCACCACCACGCGCGCATGCGGTCGCGATCGGCAAGCGGAATCTCTTCGCCGATGGCATCGTCCTGACTAGGCACATCAACCACAATTCCCTCAGCCCGCGCATCGTCCGGCGCACCCACCAGGTCCTGCACCTCCAGTGACATGTCAACCGAGCGTGGCGGAACCACCATGCGCTCTTGCGCCTGCGCGATGATCTTTCCATGAATATCAATCCGCCGAACAATGACATGCGCATTCCATCGCGACACCGTGTCATTCACTAGCACCACCCGCAGCGCGCGCGCACCAGATGCATCCGCAACACCAACGGGCTGAATGGTGACTAACTTTGGCGCTGCCGCCCGACGCACCGCGTGGTACGCCGGCTTTGGACGCATCTTTCCATCAATGATGCTCCAACTATGGCCAGTCCACACATCGTTGAGCTGCCAGAAGAGACTTCCTGATGATCGTTCCGGATGCGCCCGCAACCAAGTGATCGCCGTCTCCATCGCCCGCGCTTGCAACAACTGCGCCTGCCAGTGCCACTCTAAGAAGTCACGCGCTGGGCGAAACGCCGCCTCCATAAAGGTTGCATACTGAGGCGCATCGCCACCCGTGGCGCGTTGTCGCAATGCCAACGCCGGCGAGCCAATCACCAACGCCGCATCGCCAAGCGCCTCCCGCAATGACTGCATGTTGGCGGGACCCTGATGACCAAATTCACTGGTAAAGCGCGGCACCATTGATCGATAGCCGTCCAACTTTAAGTCCCAGGTATGCCGATCACCGTGGTCCGGATCATTGGCATGCACATCAAGCGAACCACTCCAGGGGCTATCCACCCAGTACGGGCGCGTTGGGTCAAGATCCGCGCAGATGCGCGGCAACAACTCCGCCCAATATCCAATTCCCCACGACTGCCCAGGAGCCAGTCGCTCACGGAAGCCCCACGACTGCCACGCCAACACGTCTTCATTTCCACCGCACCACAGCACGACGCTCGGATGCGATGCAAGCCGCTCCACTTGCTGCTGCGCCTCACGCTCGACCGACGCCATCATGAGCGCGTCTTCCGGATACGTCGCACAGGCAAACATGAAGTCCTGCCATACCAACATGCCAATTTCATCACAGTGGTCATAGAAGCAGTCATGCTCATAGATGCCGCCGCCCCACACCCGCAACATATTGAGGTTGGCTGCTGCTGCAAGATCGATCAGCCGTTCCACCGTTCTGTCATCACGCGTGGCACACGGGAACAATGACGCGGGAATCCAATTGGCGCCAGTCACCGGCACCGCCACCCCGTTCACACGAAAGGTGAACTGCGATCCATGTTCGTCCGCCGCTGTATCAAGTTCGCAGGTACGCAGACCGATCTTGCGAACGATGCGTTCCTTCGCGCCACGCACTGGCCACTCCGCTTCGGCACCCGGCCCCGGCACCAATTCCACATGCAACGCATGCAGCGGCTGCCGTCCAATGCCGCGCGGCCACCAGCGATCCGGTCGCTCCACATCAATGATTGCAATTCCTGTTCCGTCAGCATGCACGGGCACGTAGACCACAATCTTTGATGGAAGCTTGGAACGTTTCTCTTTGCGATCGTCCTCTACCGGCGCCGATGAGCGGGGCGGCATGCGCAATTCGCAGCGCGCCATCACCTTGAGCGGCGCAACGTCTGCATCACTGCGAGACGCCGACGGACCGTCGATCGCCGCCGCCGATCGCTCCACACGGACGTGTACCTCCACGGTGGCGCGCGCTCCATCACAATGGGTGACTAAGGGTCGTACCGCAGCAAGACGCACGCCGCTCCAGCACTGCAGTTGCACTCCTCCAGGTATGCCCGAT
>Ga0209296_1000468_pt1 | contig 34967 bp, 32 predicted proteins | sample S_130206_EF_Meta_FD_187319 | JGI IMG/M metagenome (GOLD analysis project Ga0209296, IMG submission 187319) | Freshwater microbial communities from Lake Simoncouche, Canada to study carbon cycling - S_130206_EF_MetaG (SPAdes) (version 2) | ecosystem: Environmental > Aquatic > Freshwater > Lake ... | reverse complement strand
TTTAGCAATTTTGATAATTACAATTCATTTTCAATTCTAATTTTGAATTAATTCTAATTTTCATTTCATTTTCAATTCTAATTTTGAATTCGATTGATAATTTGAATTAATAATGGAATGGTATTTTGATTTAAAGCCATCGTGTGTTAGTTATATATACGAGAGATGGCCAAACACGTTACGACAATCAATAACAAACGCATCTATGATTACTATAAAGCAAACACGAACGTGAATATAGAAACAATGAACCTGATTCTTTTGGATTTTATGGAACAACTCGGTAATGACATGACCAAAGTGCTTTCGAATTCTGTTTTCGGAGAGATACTTAGTAATGTAAAAGAAATAAAACAACAAGTGCATTCGCTCAACGACCAAATGGCTTTAAAATTGCAAGAGCATAATAAGTCATTTATAGAAACAACCAAGCTAATCATTAGTTCATCCTCTAGCGAAAACACCGACAAGATTGCGCAGCTTTTAAATCGAAACACTGATTCTTTTATTGAGAGAATAAATATCAGTATTCCAAAAACTCAAGATGAAACGAATAAAAAAATTCAAGATAATTTATTGGCCTTTCAAAAAACCATGAACGAAGATATTAAATCCTATCTCTCAACAAATAATTCCGAAACTTCTTTGAAAGAGTTTATTGGTTCTTTGGATGCCAAGATAACCACTATGCAACAACCTATTTATACTTTCATTAGTTCCAATCAAGAACAACTCAACTCCAAATTAAGTTCATTGAGAGATGATTCGATTTCAAATAAATCGGCCAATGATAAAGTAATGAGTGACCTGAATGAATTCTTAACCAAATACAAAACGTCCTCACAATTTAAAGGCCAATGCTCAGAAAATATGCTCGGGAATGTCTTGAATAAGATGTATCCAAGTGCGGAGGTTCTCAATACCACCGCTTTAAAAGCCTCCGGCGATTTTCTTTTGAAGCGTACCGACAAACAAACCATCCTCATTGAAAACAAGAATTATGAAACCAATGTAAATATAGATGAAATAAAGAAGTTCTTGAGAGATGTGAATGAACAAAAAATGCATGGAATTATGATGTCACAATATTCCGGCATTGTTTCCAAGCCGAATGGCTTTATTGAAATAAATGATTGCAAGGTGCTTATCTATTTACATCATGTCGATTATTCAGCAGAGAAAATTAAGATGGCTATAGATGTCATAGATATTCTCTCCGAGAGATTGGAAGAAATATCGAATGTGGAAGACATTGATGGCTATATTATTAAAAAAGAAGTCTTGGATAAAATAAATAATCAATTCCAACTTTTTCTTACTCAAAAAGAGGTTGTTTTAACAACGGTCAAAGAAATGAATAAAAAATTAACGACACAAATTGAGGATATGAAAATTCCCGATTTATCGCTTTTTTTAAATGAGAAATATGCCTCTATTCAAAATCAACAGTTTGCTTGCGAAGTCTGTAACTTACCTTTTCAAAATAAACGGAGTTTAGCTTCGCATAAGAAGTGCCATAAAGGCGTTAAAATTCAAGAGGAAGAATTACATATTAATACCAATTAAATAATTTCTATACGTGAGATTATTTAATATTTTTGATGCACAAAGTTAAATCTCTAATATTATAAGAAAATTCTGTTAGAGGATTAGACATAAAGGCATAGTCCAAATCTCTTTGCTCTTGCGCATTGAGGTTGGAATCCACCCGAGTTAACCAATTCAATATGAGAGATTTGTTACTTTTTTCGGCCGTCTGTGGATTTAATGCGTTTTGATATAATTTGGTCGGTTCATCACCAACACCTAATAACATTGGTTTCTCCAATTCTTGACACAAATACAAAACATATGTTGTATATACCGCCATTATACAATAAAAATACCTTTATATTATACGTATTTTCTATAAATTCAAATACTTTTCATACCCCATCACGGTTGAAGATACCAGGCTGTCCAATAAGATGTATCATTACAATAGATACTCAGTGGATAGGCAAGAATATATAAATGCGTGATATACAAGCTTTATATATATTTAAATTGTATATATAATATAAATGGACGCTACTGTTCCAGAGGAAGATACTGTTCCAGAGGAAGGTACTATACAAGAGGAAGCTACTATACAAGAGGAAGCTACTGTACAAGTGGAAGATTCTATAGGACCCGAGGCTACTGTACCAGAGGAAGCTACTGTACGACCGCTAGTTACTATAAAGCCGGAAGCTACCATACCCTTTCGATTAAGACCCAATTGTAAAACCCCTTCTCCATTTAATCCATCGAATATAAACCAAATATGTACTGAATTATCAATACCAGACCCCTATAAACACGCGGTTGTATCCGGCGATGGAGGCCATGATGAAGTATTACCAATACCAAATTTAAATTCGAAAGGTTCTTCGTCCGGTGGTAAATCGTATGAAGATAATATGATGGTAAATTCACTTAACCATTCAAATGAAAATATGGCATCTATATTGAATAGTTATGGTACAGCAAAAAAAATAGAAGGAAAAACGAGTACTCCAGTCCAATATCTAGAATTGAATAAAGACGCATGTAATATTGTTGATGTTTTTAGTGGGTCTCATTTTTGTCCTGGTTATAATAATTATATTGATTCCGCGGATAAATCATATAAAAATTTCACAGATACATTGAAATTATCTAAGAATCCATTGACAAAAAAAGACATAGTCGTAGATAATCTATTAATTAAACATAATTATAAAACATTTAAATTTACCGCTTTAATGAATCATGATATATTATTGTATGCTTATTATTTGACGCTAGACCCGAGTAAGGCTATTCCTGTTCCGAATCCTTTGACGCCACAGTATGTAAAAAAGATGAATATCGCAGTAATGAATCTTTTGTGGATAAATTTATTAAAAGAAACGGAAGCAGCGATAAAGAGTGATAGTATTTTAACCCTGCCGATTAAAAGTAAAACTTGGACCTATTGTTATACCCAAGCAATTAAACTGCTCGAACGAATAACATTCGTCGATATAGAAATAACCGACGGAAATATCAACTACATGAAATGGTCCATTCCCGAGTCAGCGCAAACATATCCATGGGGAATAACCCAAGGTACTTCCGCGAGCAGTATTTTACAAGTGTTAAAAACAATCATTAGTTGTTGTATACCGAGGTCCGCAGGCGCCTCTAAAAAAAATGATAAAACCGCTTGTTCTACTGGGTTAAAATTACTTATCAACACTATTGCCGGCGCCGATAATATACCCTATAAAAACGAAATTGCCGCTTCATTACATGCGATTTGTAAATTTATTGGCGACACTTCCCATATTACATTTGGAAATCTAATTCAAAAGGCAAAGGATGCGCCGACGATAGCAGAGAAGGTAAGAACAGTTTATACTATTTTTGGAATCGATGCTACCATAACGCCGGAAACCATTAAAAAAAATATAGAAGATATAAAAATTAAATTTTGGATATCAGAAAGACCCATGGCAACCCGCTTGTGTTTGGATAAACACGTTGTAAAAAATTATTCGGTAGGAATTAGTAACATTACAGGGCAAATCATTAAATCCTTATATTTACAGCCCATCGCCGATGACGAGTATTTATCCGTTGATTTTGACCCGCTTGCTTTATCGAAATCAATCGTGGCGAATACGAATGCCATATTTTCTGATATTCGTAACAATTTTTCATCTTTAATGGACGATTCATACACCAGATTAGATTCTGTTCGAGCGGCTATTGATGGAAGCATGAATATTATAATTACGAGTATGACTGTTTCAGAGGAAGAAAAAACGCAAATCAATAATGCTGTCAAAGATTTAAAAGCAGACCCGGATTTATCCACATTAATAGAAACATATAATATAGCAAAACTAAAAAAAGATAAGGATGACGCATTGAATAAAATCAGTGGCATAAGTAGTATTAAAAAAATTGTAGATTTACTGGAAAAAGGAGCCACTAGCGGGTCATTGACAAAGGAGTGCACGGATTTGCGTAGAATACCAAAACAGACGTCTGCTCAAGGATGGATTGATTTAAAAAAGGCCGTACTAAAAAAGGGAATCGAAACAACACAATATGAAAATTTAAAAAATGCGATTTCCTTATTATTATCATACATTTCATTGGACCATGTTAAAAATACAGCAGAGGTAAAAACGACGCTTCAAACCCAATATACGCATCTGTATTGGCTTATTACAAACCTTGGCAATTTATATCAGAAACATTCAACGAATATATATAATATTATTGCCAACGCAATTGACCAAATCGCAAAAGAAAGTGAAAGTACATCTGAATTTTATGTAGATATAAGTAGTTTAATTGAAAATGTGGTTACCTTACATCACTATTTCCTTGAACGTCCTGTGGTAGCAAATAGTGAAATAAGTGGGGGCACCAATCCATTCATTCAAGACCTCATAGTAAGGGGGCTAGGTTCTTCGGAGCGTGGAGAAGAAGTATTAAAAACATATGTCTTATTCTTATTAGAACAAAATGTTCCGATTTATATTGACGAGATTGATGAAGATAACATAATCAGAGTACCCAAAAGTTCTATATGGAAAAGGTATAATGAAGATAAAGAAAAAGTAGCACATGCTCTTCGCACGTTAGCGAGGCTTCCTGAGGTAGCGGAGCTTCCGGAGGGAACTACTATTTGTTTTTTTGGTCCCTTTAAAGTTGTTGTTAAGAATGCTGAGCCACACATAGAAAACAATGAGGACAATGATTTGAACGACATCATATCTAATGTTGTAGAATATGATACGACATTCATTATTGCTGATGAGGAAGCAATGGAGGATTTAAATATAAAAATAGGCATTATTTTTGATAAAATTCTTATGGATTATAAGTTAGAAGAACCGGATAAAATTATTATTGATGAAAAAATAAAAAAGATATACATGGAAAAAATAGATAGAAACCGTCATATTTTTGAGAGTCAATATACATCGCAAGAAGACCAGCGTGTACCCATCGCGTCGCACTCGACACACCTCGCGTCGCACCCGGCACCCATCGCAGCAAACACTGTGCCTGACTTTATGTCACACACTGTGCCTACACTTTCATACGGTACAGGTACTTATAAAAGAAGAAGGGAGGAAAATGTACCAGATATAGAAGAAACAATAGAAGAAGGTATAGAAGTACCAACGTTTAAACGAAAACTAAAACGCGCAAAAAGCGTATATGAAGGTGGAAAACAATTTAAAAAACACACGCGCAAATATAAAAAAAAACAGAATAAGAAAACAAAACATAGAGGGAAAAAAAACAAAAAGTATGGGACCTTAAAAAAATTGAGATATAAAAAACATACCAAGCGCCATAAAAAATAAAAGGGCACCCCTTTATTTCTAATCATGTGTTTCGCGCGCCTCCCTATACTTGTCTTTTTATGGAATTTCCATCACTTACCCACATTTTAATCGCCGCCATCGCCGCCGTAATGATGTCGCGCGTTTTGCCCCAGACCATCACATGGCGCCCAACGTGGTCATACCAGACAAAATCCAGCTGTAAAAGCTGCTGCACTTGTTTGAAATGGACATCGCGCGGGTCATTATAGCTCAGCATCCACACCATATCATGGTCCGTGAGCTCGGGTGGCACACGCATATAGCCATAAAAGGAGACGAGCGGCTGCGCGCGGATATGTTGTCTTATTTGGTCGGCTTCCGCTTCGGGAAAATCTCTCAAATCCTTGGTTAACCGGTCAATTTGGCGGCACGATTCTTCGGCCGTCCGTTCATGTATATCTTCCAGTATTTCTATCGCGGCCGCCGCCAATACGCTTGCTGACATTGAATTACCCATGTTCGCTTTGTGTTTATCTTTTACTCCTAACAAAAGATAAATTCAATTTTATAGGGGCTCTGCCCCTACGACCCCGATTTGATAGGGCTCTGCCCCTACGACCCCGATGTGATTGTTATATCTTATCAATAAAGACCGCCTTGGCGATTTTCTTCATGATTTTGTTTTCATTATCGACAAACTCTCCGCTGCCGCCCATCGACTGGCCCATCATCCTTAAATAAACATCATTGAGGTGATGGTCCAGGTTCATACAATTCGGATTTTCCAAGCTCCACGGCACCAACAACCCACCGTTTTTATGCGTCACCCTTTTAATTGCTTTACGGATGTGTTCGTTGCTATTCTTTTCTTTTTCCCAGACATTATGTTCCTTCACATACATAATCTCTCTTTTGGCGTCGCTACAATGAATCGGGCGTTTATAAATATCTAATTCATTAAGTTTCCGTATCATGATTTTACTAATACCTTCAACGTAACCGAGCTTGCCCACATCCTCGAGGTCCGAGAATTCTAAGGTCATCGAATCGACAAAGTCAGTCAAATTCATCGCATCCTTACATTGTTCGTTCAGGAAGAACTGGAGGTTGAATGTTTTGTTGTTGTTGTTGGCAATAACAGTATTAGTGGTTTTTTTACACACTTCCATCATTTGTTTTTGTAAATCCGAATTACTTTTGATTAATTCAAAAACCATATTTGAAAGTTGTGATACTTGTGAGTTTTCATCATTAATATATATTTTTTTCTTTTTTTCACCATCGCATTTTTGTTCATGATACCATAAACTATTGCGTGCATTATAATTTTTACTACATTGCTTACATGAAAAAACCAATTGGGAGGGTTTTGGTTCTACGGATGTTCTATTTATATGTTTAGCAGTCAAACAATGTTTGTTATAATCTTTTTTGTTATTGGTTTTGATGCCACACTTTTCGCAAACAAATCGATAGGGAGAATTTGGGACAATTTCATTCATTCTGTCTATATATCTTAGACTATATATTTCCCTAAATAGTTTTCCGCATTATTTATAAAAAAATTAGCATCACAAATATTTTCGTCTTTTTTCGGAAATCAGAGCATTATGCTCACAAGTCGTTTTTTCGGGTTTTCCCAGACCGGATTGGCGTTCCTGGATTTTGGACATTTTTAGAAATGTCCAAAATCGGGTTCTGAACTTCAAACCCAGAAAAGTTGTTTTTTCAAGTTTTTATATTTTATCAATAAAAACAGCCTTGGCTATTTTCTTCATGATTTTATTTTCATTGTCCACAAACTCCCCGCTGCCGCCCATCGACTGGCCCATCATCCTTAAATAGACATCATTGAGGTGATGGTCCAGGTTCATACAATTCGGATTTTCTAAGCTCCAGGGAACCAACAACCCGCCGTTCTTATGAGTCACTTTTTTAATCGCCTTACGGATGTGTTCGTTGCTGTTCTTCTCTTTTCCCCAGACATTATGTTCTTTGACATACATGATTTCGCGCTTCGAATCGCTACAATGAATCGGTCGTTTATAAATATCTAGCTCATTCAGTTTCCGAATCATTATTTTGCTAATCCCCTCGACGTAACCGAGCTTACCCACATCCTCTAGGTCCGAGAATTCTAGGGTCATCGAATCCACAAAGTCGGTCAAATTCATCGCATCCTTGCATTGTTCGTTCAAAAAGAACTGGAGGTTGAAGGTTTTGTTGTTATTGTTGTTGTTTGATTTATAAGTGTTCCCAATCCCATTTTTACAAACTTCCATCATTTGTTTTTGAAATTCTTGGTTTTGTTTTAGTAATTCGGTGTTTTGTTTACTGATTTCATTTGTTTGTTTATGTAGTTCCGTACTATTTTTAACAACGTCTAAGACCAAATTAGTTAGAAATAAAACATCTGGGGACATTGTTGTCAGTTGGTGCATAGAACTATCCATTTTGCAAGTTTTTTTATGTGTTGATAAGGTTGAACCATGTTTATATTTCTTACCACATTTACATTGATACACATTAATGGGATTTTTTAAATATGTTTCGCTAGGATTTGCTTTTTTTTTATGCTTTATGGTGTCTTCGTGTTTTCTAAAATCCTTTTTGTTACATGTATTATAGTCACATTTTGCGCAATTAAAAATGGCCGGGATTTTGGGGATTTTTGTGATTGGATTCATTTATACAATATCCTAAGATTAAATCCCTAAATAGTTTTCCGCATTATTTATTCGGTTTTATGAAAAAATTAGCATCACAAATATTTTCGTCTTTTTTTGGAAATGAGAGCATTATGCTCACAAGTCGTTTTTTCGGGTTTTCCCAGACCGGATTGGCGTTCCTGGATTTTGGACATTTATTAGAAATGTCCAAAATCTGGTTCTGAACTTCAAACCTGGAAAAGTTGTTTTTTCATATTTCTGTATTTATTTTTTACAAACTTCCAACATTTGTTTTTGTAAATCTCCATTATTTTTTACCAATTCCAAAATAATGTTTTTAAAATCTTTATTTTCACTTATTAATAACTCAATCATATTTTTCCCTTCATTTTCAATAGCAGGCTTTACATCAATTACACATTTATTTTTATGTTTCCATAATCCCGAATAATATTTATAACCTTTCCCGCAATTACAAGCGAACATTTCTGGCATTTTATTAGGCACATAAATATTCTTTTTTGTTCCAGAAGCATTGATAACATGTTTGTTTGTCAATATATGTTTATCAAAATTACTTTTTTTACGGCATTCAAAATGACACGGTTCGCAAACAAATTGATATGGAGAATTTTGGACAATTTCTTTTATTGCGGTTTCATTATCAATCGTATTTATTTTAACTTTTGGTTTTGGAAAAGGTTCAATACTATTTAATGTTGCCTTCAATTCTATAAAATATTCCTGCTCCTTTTTTCTAGCAGCATAATGGTCGGCACAATTAAAAAAATTAATAATCTCCATATGCCAATTTGCCCAACCACCATTGGCGCGAATGACTTCATAGAGTTTACAATTGTGATTTGCTGATTTATTGTTTATACAACCTTGTTTATGCGCGTGCTTTCGCTGAACAAAATTGGTCGTATGACCGACATACACATCCGTTATGTCTTTATTTTTACATGTTATTTTGTAAATAATCGTATTTGAATAATCTAACTCGGATTTTGGCATTATTCTATACTATGCTATTATATTTAATATCATAATCACACCATTCATGTGTTTTATTTAGTATATTCTTTTCTACCATAAATGAAATGGCCTTAGTTATAGAAACAGCGCCAGCCATCGAAACAGCGCCAACCATCAAAACCGAAGAAGACCCCTGGTCCTTTTATATCATCCAGAACAAAGGCTGTACATACGCGGGTGTTTCGCCGGACCCTGTCAAGCGCCTCCGCAAACACAATGGCGAACTCAGCGGCGGGGCCAAGTACACCCACAGCAAGGGCCCTGGCTGGACGCACGTGTGCCTCGTTCACGGGTTCCAAACCAAAATCCAAGCGCTCCAATTTGAATGGGCGGTCAAACACGTGCCTCCGCGCGATAGCGGGGGCCTTCTCTCTCGGCTGAAGAAACTCTATTGTGTCTTGAATAAAACGCACTGGACCAGCAAAGCACCCGCCGCCTTAACCGTGCCCCTCCAGCTCGAATGGAAAATAAGCCAGCCGGCCGGCCTAGCGGACCAAGTGCTTCCGCTGTATGTTAATTCAATTGCTGTTCCACAATCAACGTAAAGGACCAATCATTGTCATACAAATTCACCAAATTGCCCTTATCATCGAGTAAGGCGACGCTTAAACGCTCTATATTCGTGGGTTTTACATAGTTGCGAGTATACACCGTCAAATCCGTGCCAAATTTAATATAGGGGCTCGGGCGGAGGTTATTAATGTCTTGCAAAGATATCGTGGCAAAGGTCGAACCCGAGGTCGGCCCCGTCAAGGTGTTATTATAGGCCGCTCCATTTACATTATTCTGTACCTTATTCTGTACTGTATTACTGGTAATCGCGTTAATGGCATACAATTGGGCCTGGGTTAAAGAACCTTCGCGCAATTTACAATCCACGTTTATCGTATTATAGTAATCAGCAGCACTTAACCCGGTGTATTGTGTAGTATTGGTAATACTATAGAGCCCGCTGGATAACCGGGTGTTGGCATAATCTTCAATGGATAAGGTGAAATATTTGGGCCCATAAGTGTTGGGCGCGACGTCCGCAATAAAGGGGACATTCGGCTTTAATATGATTTCGACATCGCCGGTGGTAATATTCGGCGCGGAGCGATAGCCCAACAGCCAGCCGAGCGTGGTATTTATACTCAAGGATTGAAAATTGGTCAACACGAAATTTCCGCAATTTGAAAAATTAACCACATTGGATTGAATAAAAAATATCACACTTACATTCCCGATTAAAGGGTCTGTATTGGTCATGCTAAAACGATTTGTCGTGGTATTGTAACTAATATCTAATCCGGCAGTGGCAATATTGAGCTGGGCTGCCGCTTTAATGGTGGACGCTAGCAATTGGGCGGTGTAATTGCCATCCGGAATACTCAAAATAATACCGTTGTAGAGAAAAAAGGTGTTGCCCGCTTGCGCCGTAAAAGCATACCAGGTGGTGGGAATATGATAAGAATATAATTTCATGGCGACTACTTTCGACATTTGATTGGTTAAATTAAAAGTAAAATTCGTATTGAAAGAATTCGAAAGGGGATTATTGGCATAAGGCAATATATTCGAGCGAAATTGACTATCGACAACTACAAACTGCGTAGAAATAATCGGGGGCGCGGTGTTCGCGGGGCCAGTGGTGGAAGGGATGATGGTCACGCGCGACCCCTCGTCAAAATAAACGGCGGGGTCCTTGGAAGTATTCTCGGCCATTTCATTCGACTTCCAGACATTTTCGATGGCTTCGGTCTCTTCATTTATGATTTCTTCCTCGCCCTGTTGTAAAAAATCCAAGACTTTATCTCTCGCTTCGGCAAAAAAATCCATCAGCACAGGCCTTTTTTCGGCCTTCATCTTGGCGACGAGGGCATTCCCCGCATCCGTGACATTAAAGACGGTCGGGTCTACTATATTGAAAATCGATAAAATATCAGCAATCGTATAATTGTCAATGTTCGTGTCCATGTGTAATATAAAACAGGAATATATATTTATATTTTAAATCGCGTAATTCTCTAGTCGGTGCCTTTTTCGCGGTGCTCTTTTTTCAGTTGGATGGGGGCGAAAAGTTTTCGCAAAAAATTGAAACGGATTGTAGGCAATAGAGCGAATTAACCCTCACGTAAAAGCAATTGAAAAATGGAAGCTGGAAATAAAATCTCAACAGTTACTAAAAAGACGATGGAGAAGCCGAAACCGATGGAGAAGCCGAAACCGATGGCCACGCCGAAACCGCTAGGACCAGCGCAGCCGCTGCCCGAGGATTGTGTCATCTGCTGCGAAGCCTATAATAAAACGACCCATATGCCTATTGAATGCGAACAAGGCCGTTGTAAGTATAAGGCATGTAGGGAATGTGTGCGGACATACCTCTTGGGCAGCGCGAGCGAACCGCACTGTATGGAATGTAAAACGAACTGGTCGGCTCGGTTTATGCTCATCTTGAACAAAAACTGGCTCGGGGAGGTCTATCGCCCCCATCGCGAAAAATTGCTTTGCGATATCGAGCTGAGTAAACTCGCCGAGACGATGCCTGCGGCCAAGAGATATAAAGCGTGGCAAAACCAAGAACGGGTGGCGGACGCCATCCGCGTGCAGTGGATGGCCAAAAAGGCGGAAGCCGACAAGCTGGCCACGGAATTAAGCATCGCAGCTCGACTCGCACAGACTATCAAGACCGGCAAGATTTCCGAAAAGGAAGAGAAAAAAGAATTCTTCATGTCTTGCCCGGCGGTCAATTGTAACGGGATGTTGTCGACGCAATACAAATGCGGCATATGTCTCGCATATGCCTGTAAAGATTGTAATGAATGTATTGGATTAATTAAAAGCGCGGAACATACGTGCGACCCGAACAATGTGGCCAGCGCGGAAGCGATAAAAAAAGAAACGAAACAATGCCCAGGCTGCCACAATCGCATCTATCGGGTGGAAGGCTGCTCGCAGATGTGGTGTACGGGCTGCCATACGGCCTTCGATTGGTATACAGGCAAAAAGGTGGTCACGGGGCGCCTCCACAATCCGCATTGGCTGGAATACCAGCGGAGTTTAAATGGCGGGGTGGCAGCACCAAGGGCGCCGGGGGATGTGCCCTGCGGCGGCATTTGTGCACGCGGGGACCTGAATACACGTATTGTGGCCAAACTAGACCCTTATTATAATGCGTACTATGCGAATGACGCCTTAGTGAATACTCTTCGCAGCATCCACCGGGTCGTGGAAAATATTACGATGAATCATGTGCGTGAATTACGTGACCGCTTACAAACGATGGTCGATTTTCAACCCCAGCGAGTCAAATATATTGTCGGGGAAATGACCAAGGCGGAATTTTCGATGCATATTTTCAGGACGGATAAAGTGCGGCAAAAAAATACCGAGTTGCTCAATGTCTATGAGCTGCTGAGCGCGGTCGGCATTGACATGTTTAATCGGATGCTGGCAATGACAACCACGAATGATTTCTTTCGAGTGGATGTGACTGAGCAGGTCCGGCAATATGATGAATTGCGCATCTATAGCAATGGGCTGTTTGCGATTATTAGCAATACCTACGGAATGGTGGTGCCGCAAATCACAAAAAATTGGACCATTATGACGGGAAAATTCAATGGTAAAACGATTAAAGAGTTAGAAGGCGCTAGCGCCAGCAGCACAAGCGCCAGCAGCACAAGCGCCAGCACAAGCGCCAGCGCCAGCCCGAGCGCCAGCACAAGCGCCACAAGCAGTGTCGTCTAGCTTAAAATGCCTCGCAATAAGAGCCTTAAAATATTTCAAAAAATCAACCCACTTGTTTTTCATAATCCAATTCGGCACAATCATAATGCCCTGCCCGCGTTTGAGGTGACAGGCCCCTTTAAATAATAGCTGGTTGAAAATAGCTATTATTTTTTGTTCGATGGGTAATAATACAATCTGGTCAAGCACCAGCCGATATTTGCTTTTATAGATGTAGCGGTTATAATTGCGGTCCCCGTAAATTTGGTGCCTCCTGTCTGTAGGCATGGCCTGCGCTTTCACTAAACCGATAGCCTTTATTTTATTCTCGTTATTGTGCATTTCCAAGACAATCATGGTGCCTTGTATCGATTGCGTCGCGCGCCGCGGCGTTCCGTAAATTGCGCCCTTCCAGTTATTATTCGCCAACCACCGCTCGCGGTCATTCCACGTTTCTGTACTAAACCGCGTGGTCGTTAAGGTTATCATTTTATTTAAGATTGCCCAAATAAAAGAATGAGAGATTTATATCAATTTTTTATTTTATTTCTATTCGGGGGGAGGATTCGGCTGGCGCGGCAAGGCCGGCGACACTTTCAGGGTAAAAAAGATAAAAACGCATTGCGGTATTATCGCAAAGACCCAAGCAATCGCATTAAAATCGGCCTGGCACAATTTATTCAGCATAAAGCCCCAGCCAATAAATAAGATGGCTTTGAGAATTATCCAGATGTAAGCTTGGTCATTGTACACATAGTACATTAAAGTGACCAAAGCTATAATCAAATAGAATTTGGCGGGGTTACAAAAATCATTAAAGACTAAGTGTTTGACAACACCTGTGCCTGTAGGCGTTTTGCCGGGGCTATTTTTGCCGGGGCTATTTTTGCTAGGGCTATTTTTACTACCAAACAATTTAGTGTTGCCTTTAATACTATCTGCCAAAGCTTTGGTGGCCGAACTCATATATATAAGAAATAGATTTTTTATATACTAGAGAAAGTGTTTATAATGTCGCTTATGGAGGCGGAGGATGTGTTTTTTATCGGCGGCATCAAGGCCAAAAAAAGCGGCCACCGATTCCTCCGCTATCTCCTGGGTAGGCGGAAAACCCGGCAAACGCGTTACATCGGGGATAAATTCAAAGGCATATCTTTCCAGATAGCGCATGCGATAGCGGGCCGCCTCAAAAAGGTAGAGGGCGAATTTGGTCGAGAGAAAGGCCGCGAGTTGTTCGAATTCGGCGTCGGTTTTGCCGAGAATGACGTAATTATCACGATTCGCAATCCCGTAGGTGCCATGCTTGTCCCAATACGGAAACCCGTACATCTTATGGGCCAGGACTAATTTTTTTTGGCCGTGAAAAGCTTGCGGGATATCGCTTGCGGTTAAGGAAAGCACGGGTTGGAGACCGTCTAAAAGACAGGTCGTGATATTGAGGTAGGGATAGGCGGTGTTATACATGTCGAGCGTAAAGCGGCTTTTCTTTGACGGCATATTTGTTTTGTGGACCTTTAAAGCGCCGGCGGCCTCTATATACGGCTGTAATTTTTGTATAATGTGCGAGCCAAACAAGGGAATGGCCTTGCCACTGACATGCGAAAAATCGACATAGGCTTGGCAGTCCGTATCATAAAGTTGTATTTGATTTAAAGAGGCGGGGGTATTGGTCAAAAGGAAATAACAGGTGGGGGTTTGCGCCTCGCCCTTAAAAACCGCGTTGGTTTCGGTGCTGGAGAGACAGTGAATTTTTTCGATTTTATAGCGGGTCAATAAGGTATAGATATGCTGTTTATCGGGCTTTAGCCAGAGGGAAGGGACAATGAGACAGAGTTGGCCGGTGTTGGGCGTCAATAAAGGCAAGGCGCGTTGGATGAATTGGGTCCAAAGGGTCGACCCATCCTGGGTTTTCTTGCGGTCGGTGTTAGTCGGGACTTTCTTCATGCCGTGGGCATTATACGGAGGGTTGCCAATAATATAATCGTAAGTGTTAGCATCCTGATAGGTCGTAAAATCGGCCTCCGTTATCGCGGCCTTGGGGCCAAACATTGCGCGCAAGCTGGCGACATTACTGGGTTTTAGTTCGACAAGGTGGAGCATCCGCTCGACAATATGGGTTTTCCGTTCGGTGGCGTCGGGCAGCACGGTCGTCAACCCCTTGTTTAAACGTTCAAACAGCATCATGGAAAAATAGCCCTGGCCGGCGCCGATATCCATCCAGGTTTTCTGGGGGTCGGTAAAGACAGCCGGCGCAAATAAATCCAGCATTTGCTCAATGAAGGAAAAAGGCGTATAAATCTCTCCATATTCGAGTTTATCGGCCTTGCTTACTTTTAAATCTTGCTTGAAATTGGTTATAGTATAAATAGCCATTGTACTATTATAATATATTCTATTTTCTTGCTTACTACTTTGTTTGCTTACTGCGTATGCTTGCTACTGCGTCTGCTTACTACTGCGTCTGCTTACTACTGCGTCTGCTTACTACTGGGTCTGCTTACTGCGTATGCTTGCTACTGCGTCTGCATCGCCTCTCGGATAAGCGTTTCGTGCTCCAAGAGCTGGTCGAGCATGGGCTTGTAATAATGGCGAAATTGGGCACGCTTCGCTTGGATATCCTGAAGAGTCATCCATTTAATCTGGCGCTTTTCAAAGAGGCCTTTTTTGCCGACCAAATGGGGTAAATGCGTCTTAATAAATTTGTGGTGGTTATTAAAGTAGAATGGCAAATTGGGGTCATAAGCCACTTGGACGAGAAAGGATGTATAGGTTTCTAAATTTAGTTTCATAAGGAGCTGGGTCTTGATAAGTTGCTTGAATTCATTGGCAGTGCCGAAAAAACCATTTAATTCTTCACAGCCTTCTCTCACGGCATTTTGTAAGAGGCTTTCGCCCTCCTTGGCGCCGCCGCCGAAATCAATCCATTTATGTTCGTCAAATTCCTCGCCAAAAAGGAAGTAAAGCTGGCCTTGGTGAATGGCGACTGGTAAAACGCCCGCGCCCATTAATATATATATATAATACACAAAAAGATGAATGCTCTCCAAAAAAGATTCTTGCTCTTTCTGGGGGTGTGTATCCCGGTCCGGCTCGCACTGGTTTATCTCGCGAAAAATATACCGCTGAAATATTTACCCGCATTGGGCTATCTCGCCTTACTGCCAGCCATCGGCTTTCTGTATTTATTTTTTACGGGGAAACGCCAGACGGGGGTCGAAACACAAGGGGCGCCGATTTGGTGGGCCCGGTTCCGCATTCTGCATGGATTGAACTATTTCTTATTTGCGGTCCTGGCTATCCGGCGGAAGTCTTGCGCTTATCAAGTGTTGTTATTTGATGTCATCATGGGCCTAACGCTTTTTCTCATCAATCACGTTAAGGCGGGAGATTTTGCGAAAGTTTTCAAATAATATAATAATATAGTATAGTAATGGCCAATACCCGCTGTTTTGATTCGGCGAATAACAGCATCTTATCGGCCAGCGAATTATCTAGTGAAAAAAGACAACAAACGATTTATACGGAAATCCAGAAAAATATCCAACACTTTCAGACGGCCAATCCGGTGAAAAAAAACGGCAAAAAGTACAATCGCAATACTATTGTTAATAGTACATGCGATATCTCGAGTGGGTACGTGGAGGTGGCCAGGAGTTATGCGCTTTTGATGGACGTGAAGGATGGCGCGGCGACGTGCTACCCGGTGGTTGTTTCGACGCCGATCGATAGCATTCAATCCACCCTCTGTAGCAACCTGTGCGGCAATACGTTTGACCAGGGGTTTCAAGATACGAGCGGCAATATGTAAAGTAGCGAAACCCAACGGGTCATTGATGGCACGTATACGAATGTAGTACGAGACATACTTGGTTTAGTGATGGCATTGAGCCGTCTTATTTTGCCGCCAGTGCGATGAATATGTATGGCAATATTTAATATATACACTATATAAATGACCACGAATTGCCATTGTAATTATTCTGCTACGACACATACCCCGTGTGTTTCTTGTGTGAATGTGGCCAACAACGCAAATAAACAGAACATGACACAAAAACGCATCTGGGGGCAAGTGCGGGCTGGGTCAGGCATGTATACGATGAATCTCTCGGCTTTAACTGCCGGCGCTGCCATTTTAGCCAGCGGCAGCACTACCAATTGGAACCAAATGAGTGACCGTGTTTTAGCCGCCACGCAGCCGCCCTTGCGGTCGACCCACGGCAATTCGTTGCGGAGCACCTTAACGAGCGACCGGCCAGGGGCGGGCAGTCCAGGCGGGAGCGGGGTTGATGTCAAGCACGATTCGTATGCCCGCTATTTAAACCGGAAAAAAGCCTCCACGATGAAAACACAAACGACACAGACGGCATCCGTTGCTATTTCAGGCAATAAAACAAACGCGGTGGGTCTGCTGGCGAATAGCGTAAATTGCTGTACATAAGGCATCGCGATACGCATAAGGCATCGCGATACGCATAAGGCATCGCGATACGCATAAAGAATTGCTACGCATAATATATATAATGCCACCCTCTAGTCTTGGTATGCTCTTTAGTTATACAAAACCGCAATCACTCCCCCAAAAGCAACATGTTACACTAGAAAAAAAACCCACCTTTCTCCGCCTAGGAGGCTTTCAAGCTCCGCAATCCATGACATCGATTATACGCACGCCGGCAGCGAGTTGTTCTTCATGCGGCCATTGATAAGCCGTAGCGATTCATATGCCTGCGGCCATTGATATGCCACAGCGATTCATATGCCTGCGGCCATTCATATGCTAACAGCGATTCATATGCTAACAGCGATTCATATGCCTGCGGCCATTGATATGCCTGCGGCCATTGATATGCCGCGGCCATTCATATATATAATTATGCTTTCAATTATATATATGGAAGAATCCCTAGTTTTAAATAGTCAATCGTATACCACTGGAGAGATTGAAAAATTACTACATTTATCCAAGCCTTATACCGTTAATGATGTACAGGCCGCCAAGTACAGGTTACTCAAACAATTTAGTAATGTATCTTTAGGAAGCAGCAAACATCGCGAGTTCACCGATTTTATTGATGCCATTACTTTACGGGTAAAAAATGATATTGATACGCAAGATATCCACCAAGTTATTCAAGAAGGGAGTAACTTTATTATTGAAAACGCGGACCGAATAGTGGGTCGCACGGCGAAAATAGAGAATGGCCGCATGACGCTCGAATCCAAAAGCGCGCCGCCCGGTTATTTAAACCCGTTGAACGTGCGGACGATTACCCAAGCCATCAGCATTGATTCGCGTTTTCGGCCGAATTATTTTGGTACCAAATCCACCAACTATGATATGGTTTTACCGGCCATCCAAAAAAACGTGGTAGGGTTGCGAGTGGCCTCTATTGAACTGCCCACCACGTATTATGCCGTGTCGCGCTGTAATGAAAATAATACTTGCCTGGTCGTGGATTTAAGTAATGTGGGACAGGGCTGGCTCCTGACTTTACCGGATGGTAATTATGAGCAATCGTGGGCGAGCAATAGCAAAGCCTCTTATATTGAAGTGGCGATGAATGAAACCATCACCTTTTCGACGCCCGTTACCCTTAATGCGATTAGCGGGGCGGCCACGCCGAATCCCTTGGGTACATCCTTAACGGCGGCGGATTTCACCTTTAGTTTAGACCGCATTAGCGGGAAGGCTTTTTTTACGGCTATAGCTGGAGGCGTCTTAGCCACCCACGGCTTTACGATGCGTTTCAATGTCGACGTGAATGGTTCGGTCACGACAGGTGCCAATCTCCAAATGCGGCTCGGGTGGCAGCTGGGCTTTCGCGCCGCCGAATACACTACTCTAACCAGGTGCGTGTCCGAGGGCATTTGTCTCGTCTGCGGACCGCGCTACGGGTTTATTTCGATTGATGATTATCAAAAAAATACAGGACCGGCCTATATGGTGGCCTACGCCAATTCGATTTTGCAAGACAATATCATTACACGCATTAATTTGGCCGAATTACAGGCGGATGTGGGGGTCTATCAAAGTAGTAGTGACCCGGGTTTAAGCACGCAAATGAACCGCACGCGGGAATATTTTGGCCCGGTGGATATTCAGCGCCTCCATATTTCGCTGTATGATGAATTCGGCCGCATTATTGATTTGAATTATATGGATTGGTCGTTGACCTTGGCATTTGAAATTTTATACAATTAGTTTTCCTGCGTTATTATATATGCCCAAAAAAACGGTAAAACGGCGTGGTGGGGGTTTAAGTCCGCTTAGTCCAGGACCACGCATATCCAAACGCACACCTTCAACGAAAAAGAAAAAGGCAAAAAAACAAAATTTATATGTAGAAACATTAAAAAAAAATCACGAAAAGTTATATCCGAACCGTATACATATTAAAAAACCATCTCAATCACCCAAGGCAGAAGCCATTGTAGTAGCACCCAAACCACGCCGCCCTCCAAATTTTAGTGGACTCACGAAAAGATGGTCCAAGCGAAACGAACAAGAACTGCGAGACCGTGAACAAAATAATTTATAATGTCTTATAAAACTCCTGTACCTTCTTATTCACCTTTATTTTTTGCGGATTAAAAGCGGTCAAATAGAGCCCTTGTAAGCTTTTAATGCGCGATAAGGCCACATACGTTTGGCCACATTCAAAGATATTACTGCCCGCGTCAATTTGCGCCATATCAAGCGACACGCCCTGCGCCTTATGAATCGTAATCGCCCAGGCATAAATTAAAGGTATTTGTTTCACCCCAATCGACGGATAAGTTTCGCTGTTCCAAGTATGAAAACCTACGGTGCGTCGCGCCCCGCTATTGAATTGCACAAGCGGCAAATTGCCGACAAAATCGATGATAATGCCTTGGCTGCCATTCACGATAGGTTCGCTGCTTTCCATATCAATATTTGCAATACACATCACTTGCGCGCCTTTCTTCAAGACGATTTCCTTATCGGCCATAATATTATTCACGAGGAAATTGTGTTCCATCTCACGCTGCTCTGCGCTGATGTCTGGCTGCGCTTGCTGCTTCGCTTGTGCCTGCTGCGGCAAGATTTCCGCCTTGGTTAACGTGTAGATTTTTTTCTCGCTCGGTAATTTTTCCAATTCGCGGGCGTTAATCATCTCGGCATCGCGGCGGCGCGGCAAGAGAATTGTCGGCACAAAGGTATCCGGCAAGGGTTTCCCAATATGCGGGGTCAAGATTTCGAGGGCTGATTTATAGAGTTTTCCGACGCGAATTTGGTTGAGAATGGCCGTATAGGCTTCATCCGTTTGCCGGAAGATTTTCTTTAATTGGACGACCTCCTGGAATGTGTTCTGCCAGCCTGGACTTTCAAAACAGAAGGCAATATCAGTTTGGTCTTCTTCGCGCGCCACTGGCGGCAACTGATAAAAGTCGCCCGAGAAGATAACCTGTACCCCGCCAAAGGGCCGCGCATTTTTACGCACTTTTTGGCCGATGCTATCAAGTATTTCAAAGATTTTTTGCGACATCATACTCACCTCATCAATAATGAGGACATCTATCTTTTTCCAGGCGGCGGCTTTATATTTATTGGTGGTGACCCTTTTCACGATTAAATCGGCGGGGCCATTGGCGAGACCGATGCCTGCCCACGAATGGACGGTTTTTGCTTGGCAATTTAAGAGGACAGCCGCGCAGCCGGTTAAGGCACAGACTTGGACCTTTTTGCCGTTGGTTTTACAGAGGTCGACCATTTTTTTAATGAGGGCCGTTTTGCCGGTGCCCCCGGGGCCAGTGAGAAACATATTGCGACCTTCATTGAAGACGGCGATGGCTTGTTCTTGCTCGGGTGATAATTCCATGTTGAAAGAGGTTTAATATGGTTTTAAATATAATAGAAAAAATTCAATTTTATAGTATATATTTTTCAATATAGAGTGGGTTCATGCGAAGTGGGTTCATGCGAAGCGGGTTCATGCGAAGTGGGTTCATGCGAAGTGGGTTCATGCGAAGTGGGTTCATGCGAAGCGGGTTCATGCGCAGTAGGTTCATGCGCAGTAGGTTCATACGTTATAAGGGCGGGCTCCGTATAAATCGGTGGTTCATTCGTCTCTCCATAGACCGGCGGCTTCTCTATATATTTTTTTAAAATTTCATATTCTTCATTGGTAATAAATACACCTGTTGGCGCTATACTAATTCGGTTGCAATTGAATCGGTCATGACAGCACGCGTAGGTAAGACAGAGGAAAGCGAGCCCCCCAAAAATCGAAGAAAGCGTTATAGCACATATGGCGGGTTCCATTTCTTTTTATATTCTTTTTATATTTATATTATACTAATCAATTTTATAGCAAAGGCGCTTTCTCCGTATAATCGGGCAAATCATTCGCAGGCATAGCATTAACGGAGTAAGCATTCGCAGGCATAGCATTTGAGGGCATAGCATTAACGGAGTAAGCATCAACGGGCTGTACGCTTATTGCTGGGGTATTTTTCAAGGTCTCGTACTGCTCTTTTGTAAGCAATACATATTCCGCTTGAGGCTCCGTTTCGCGTATTCGACAGAGCTTGCCGAGTAAGACGCCAAGCCCACAGAGAAAGGCTGTTCCAAGAATGGCGACGGCTTCAGACATTTTTCTCTTATACTTATTAGAATATAAAATTGATTTTATTTCAATTTTATAACCTAAAATAACCTAACATGTTTTGCTGTAGTCATTGCCAGCGCACCTACCAGCGCAAACTATATTTCGACAGGCATGTTATTGCCTGCGAATATCTCTCAAAAAGCAAAAGAGAACGGGCCTTAGAAATTGAAGAAACAACGGACACGCCGAGCGTGCGTGAGTTATATATGATTATTATGTCTTTGGCCGCTAAATGTAATGCTCTCGAAACCAAAATGAACACGCTGAATGGAAAACCTCAGCTCAAACTCAATAGTATCGAGTGGTTAAATAGCACTATTCCACCGGACACGACCTATGCCGATTGGCTGAATGGACTTACCATCAGCAAAAGCGAATTAACGGGTTTATTTGAAACCGATTATGTGGTCGGGGTGGTGAACTTCTTGAAACAACACTTGCCGCCAGAGACGCGCCCCCTGCGGGCTTTTGAAAAGAACTTTTATATCTTTCAAGAAAAATGGGTGCTCTGCGACAATGAGACCTTTACAAAATTAATGCAGCTCTGCGACAAGCAAGTGATGGGCGCGTTTATACAGTGGCAAAATGAAAATAAAAAGCGGATGGCCAATGATGATTCTTTTACGGAGACCTATTCCCGCAACCTGAAAAAAGTGATGGGGGGAAATTCTACACGTGAACAGCTGTATTCACGTATAAAGAGCAACCTTTTGGAAAGGTTGAGCCAAACAACCTAGCAACCTTTAAAAAAGGTTGAGCCAAACAACCTTTAAAAAAGGTTGAGCCAAACAACCTTTAAAAAAGGTTGAGCCAAACAACCTTTGAGAAAGGTTGAGCCAAATCCCAGGTAAACATTATAGCAACCTTTTGGGAAAAGGTCTCGGTTCGGATTTGGCGCAACCTTTTTTAAAGGTTGTAAGGTTGGTACTAGCGACGCATTCGTCTAGATTTCCTTTTTTTGGTGTGTTGCCTTTTCTTATGAGTTTTCCGTCTTCCACCCACTTGCACCGGCGGCGGCATATTCGCATTGCGGGCCAGTTCTTCTTCCAATTGTTTCTCTTGCGCCTGTAGCGCATCCAAGGCCGGTGGCGTATAAGTCGGCAGTTTTCCATCCACCACGAAAATTCGATTCCGCGAATTAAAGATATCCTTCTCCAAATCATTCATGCATTCATTCTTCAGTTTTTGCGCCGAAAAAGCTTCACTCGGGCTAAACGCCGGGTCGGTTATCGCCGGTTTTAATTCAAAGATACCGCCTTTTTGTTTTTTGCCTTTGCCCCCTCGGCGTATGGTCGCATTTAACGTGGTCTCCTGTTGTTGGGTTATTAATTTCTCACGCGTGCTGGTAATGGTCTGCGCAATCGCATTCGTTACATCATTTAAATTCATCATGGCTGTCTCTAATCCAGTGCCTAATCCATTGTCTCTATATTTATTTTGCTGTAATTCCGGCGATGTTAAATCAATTCGAAAAGCAAATATATTGGCATTATTTTCTAAGGGTATAAATCCGCTATGATAATAGCTCATGATATCATGCATACTCCACCACTTATAGCGTATTTTTCTATCGGCTTCCGGGACACTATCATACACCACTTGTTCATCTTTGGAGAGAATATCACGCGGTATCAAAAAAGGTTCGCCAATCGTGGAGACACCAGACATTATATATAATCGGAATAAAATAAAAGATTAACTAAAGGTTGTATTTGAGTCTACATTCATCCGCGGTCAGCAAGGGTATGCCGAAGGCCTTGGCTTCCAAGGTTTTACTAGTATCGGTATTACTTTGCTCTTTGACCAAAACAAAGAAGGTAGTTTTTTTAACCGCGCTCCCCTGTTCTGCGCCCACGGCCGCTAGTTTTTCCATCAAGGCCTTGTCCCGAAACCCCGTCATCACGTAATGTTTTCCGTAGAGCGGATGTGATTGAGCTTTATCGGCTAACGCATGCCCATGACCCGCTGACGCATGCTGTAATTTGCCCATTAACTGCGTCTCTTTTAAAAAGGCCAGAAAAACCGGTATCTGCTGAACAAATTGTTTGCCCGCCGTCGAGCTAGCTTTTTCACCATCCAGCAAAATGGTCGGTTCGGCCGCCAGAATGCCCTGTAATTTCTTTAGCCCAAAGCCCCGCCCAAACAGATTTGTGGCATGCATGAGTTCCGGTAAGGTGGCTTTGGCGATTTTTTCCGCGATGCTCGCTTTGATTTTCGTCGCCATTTTTTCTTTGAATCCCGCCACTCGCAAAAAATCGGCCTCTGTCATCGCGAGAATCCGCGGCACCGTATCAAAGCCAGCGGCGATTATTTTCTTCACATTACCTGCCCCGAGCCCCTCTACCGCCAGCGTAGTGAAAAAATACGACATGTTTTTCTCTTTCACCGTCTCGTCGTCCGCCTTGTTTGAAAGCAGAATATCCACCTGGGTGGCGTTCCATTCATAGGTCAGGTCAGGCATATGCGCCTCCGCGGCAGGTTTGACGACCGCAATAATATGCGGAATCACATCCCCGCTCCGCGTCAAGCGAATCAGCGCGCCTATCCCTATCTTATTATCGGTGATAAATTTCGCATTGAACCCCGTCGCGTATTCAATGGTAACCCCGCCGAGCTTTAAGGGTTCAATGTGCACGCGCGGTTTCAAATAGCCATCTTTGCTGGGGGTCCAAATAACCTCCAAGACTTTGGCTTCAGCGATTTGGTCCGATAAGACCATCTTAAACGCAAAGGCGTGTGCCGGATTGCCGGTTTCCCTAGGGTATATCGCATCATTCAGGCAAATGACGCCGTCGATTTCATACGCGTAAGTGGTGCGCCAGTCGAGGAGCAACTCGGACAAAAGTTGATTGGTCAACGTTTTCGTCGTCGTATATTGGACGGTGTGGGTCAGATAAGCTAGCTGCGCCGACGGTTTCATAACCGGCTGTAAAACTTCATACACGACAAAATCCACATCCGCGCAGCGCAGGGGGTCCGGTTTTTTCTGGTTAATAATGCCTGCGACAAAATTGCGGGGATTGGCGAAAGCTTGGCTATATTTGGCCTGAAAAACGGCCTTCTTTACAATAAATTCGCCCCGCACGACACCATTTTTCACAGGGGGTAAGCGGAGGTAAGGCAACAGGTGGCTAATATCTTGTCCGATAGTGCCATTGCCGCGCGTATAGAGTTTCTTTAAACCCCCTTCGGTCGAATAGAGTCCACTCACTCCATCCAGTTTACACGATAAAACATAGGGACCCTTATAGGTTTGTTTCCATTTCTCGAGCGCCTCGGTATCCGGCTTGATTTTATCCATCGACCACATTTCATAAGGAAGGAGAACCTTATTTTTTTCACTGGTCAATTGAGTATGGCCGGCCAAAGCGGCACTATTTTGGGGGAACTTTCTTAGGGTATACTCGCATAAAAGGTCGTACTCATTATCGGTTAAGAGGGGCGATTGATTTCCATAATACGCGATGTTGGCGGCCTGGATAATGTCGCTTAGGTCCGCTTCGGAGAACGTTTTCAGGGCGGCTGCCCCTTTAGCCTTAAAGTTGCTTAGAGCCATCTATTTTATTGAGAGGAAAGACTTTATATCCCTTTTTTGGGTGCCTTTTTTACAGTGCCCTTTTTCGCGGTGCCTTTTTTTAAGCCCTAGTGAATTGAAGAAATAATCGTATTTAGATATATATGCCTATTGCGCTACAAATTATGGAAATGAACAAAGAAATTCGAAACGGAGAGGTCGTCAAGGATAGCGCAGTAAGCGCGGAATATGACGGAAAAATAATACACATTGATACATTGGCGAATGATAACATGGCCCATTATGAGATTAAAGATAACCATCTTAAAAAATTACTGGAGATGCCAGCGAGTAAGATGGATTTGGTTGAGCGTTTAAATAGGCATAATAAGCAAAGGCATAATAAGGGTACGAAAAAGCATCAGCATCAGCGTAGCAAGCATAAGGGTACCAAGCATCAGCGTAGCAAGTATAAGGCTACGAAAAAGCATCAGCATAGCAAAAATAAGAAATAGCGTTCCCTGTAAAGTATTTTAGTGTAAAATATATATATATTATGAGTTGGCAGCAAAATAATAGTCGGAATAGAACCAGCCACGAGGGCATTGTTTGGATTCCGGGCGGGCCGGCTGCTTGTACTCGCGGAGCGACTGGCTTTACCGGCTATACAGGTTATACGGGCTATACGGGTGTTACGGGTTATACGGGTTATACGGGCTACACAGGTTATACGGGCTACACGGGTTATACCGGGCCAACAGGCGTGACAGGACCAACGGGCCCCAAAGGTGACGCGGGTGGAGCACCAGGACCAAAAGGCGATAAAGGTGATACCGGTGGAACCGGTGTTACGGGTCCCGCTGGTTCTAACACGGCTGTCTCGGTGGTAGTTACAGTTATCTCGGGGATGACGGGTTATACAGGTTACACTGGCTACACCGGCTATACCGGCTACACAGGGTATACCGGTTACACCGGCTATACGGGCTACACAGGCTATACGGGCTATACGGGCTATACGGGATACACGGGCTATACAGGTTATACAGGTTATACGGGCTATACAGGTTATACGGGCTATACAGGTTATACAGGTTATACGGGCTACACTGGTTATACGGGTTACACTGGTGATACGGGCTATACGGGGTATACGGGTTATACGGGTTATACGGGTTATACGGGTGTTACGGGCTATACGGGCTATACGGGGTATACGGGCTATACGGGTTATACGGGTTATACGGGTGTTACGGGCTATACGGGCTATACGGGCTACACTGGTTATACGGGTTATACGGGCTATACGGGCTATACGGGTTATACGGGCTATACGGGCTATACGGGCTATACGGGTTATACGGGCTATACGGGCTATACGGGCTATACGGGTCCAACGGGTCCCGCGATGGCACCCAGCGGGCCATTGAATTCGGTTCAATACAATAATGGTGGTGGATTTACGGGCAGTGCGAATTTGCTTTATAATGATTCAGTTCAAACCCTATCTTTAAATGGGCAACTGCAAACCAACGCTATTTATTTTAACAGGAATGCTATTGCGATTAATAATGGTGCTGGTGCGACGGGCCAAGGTTCGAATGCCATTGCCATTGGGAACGGGGCGGGACAAACGGGCCAAGGCGCGAATGCGATTGCGATAGGGACGAGCGCAGGCCAAACAGGGCAAGGATTAGGGGCCATTGCGCTCGGCTACCAAGCGGGTGCCTTCGGCCAAACCGGCGGCGCGATTGCCATCGGTTATCAAGCAGGGCAAACGGGCCAGCAAGAATATGCCGTGGCCATTGGTTACCAAGCGGGCCAAACGGGCCAAAGGGTAGGGGCTATTGCGCTCGGCTACCAAGCGGGCGCCTTCGGCCAAACCGGCGGCGCGATTGCCATCGGTTATCAAGCAGGCCAAACCGGCCAGAAAATACAGGCCGTGGCCGTTGGTTTAAACGCGGGAAATATCGGTCAAGGCAGCTATGCGGTGGCCGTTGGTGCGGGTGCGGGCCAATACACTCAGCAAATACAGGCCACGGCCGTTGGTGTGGGTGCGGGTAGAGGGAGCCAAGGCAGCTATTCGGTGGCTGTTGGTGCCGGCGCGGGTAATACGGGCCAGCAATCATATGCCGTGGCTGTTGGTTCTGCTGCTGGGTTAGTGAGCCAGCAAGGAGGTGCCGTTGGCATTGGTGCCGGCGCGGGTCAATCCAACCAGCAATCAAATGCCGTGGCCGTTGGTTTCCAATCGGGACTAACGAGCCAGCAAACAAAGGCCGTGGCCATTGGTTATCAAGCGGGTCAAACGAGCCAAGGCAGCTATTCGGTGGCTGTTGGTGCCGGCGCGGGTCAAACGGGCCAGCAATCATATGCCGTGGCCGTTGGTGCCTCCGCGGGTCTAATCATGCAAAGTTCGAATGCCGTGGCGATTGGAGTTGAGGCGGGGAAAACCAGTCAGCAAACAGGTGCCGTGGCGATTTGTTATCAAGCGGGACTAACGAGCCAGCAAACAGGTGCCGTGGCTATTGGTTATCAAGCGGGACTAACGAGCCAGCAAGCAAATGCCGTGGCCATCGGTGTTAATGCGGGACTAACGAGCCAGCAAACACAGGCCGTGGCCGTTGGTTTTAATGCGGGTTCAAATGCTCAGCAATCAAATACCGTGGCGATTGGGAATTCGGCAGGTACAACGAGCCAGCAAACAGAGTCCGTGGCCATTGGTTCCGGTGCGGGTACAACGAGCCAGCAATCATATGCCGTGGCTGTTGGTTCTGCTGCTGGGTTACTGAGCCAGCAAGGAGGTGCCGTTGGCATTGGTGCCGGCGCGGGTCAATCCAACCAGCAATCATATGGCGTGGCCGTTGGTTTCCAATCGGGTCAAACGAGCCAGCAAATAGGTGCCGTGGCGATTGGTGCCAGTGCGGGTTCAAATACCCAGCAATCATATGCTGTGGCCGTTGGTGCCAGTGCGGGTCACACGAGCCAGCAATTAAATGCCGTGGCCGTTGGTGTAAATGCGGGTTCAAATACTCAACAAGCATATGCCGTGGCCGTTGGAAACGGGGCAGGTCAAACCAGTCAACAGCTTTCTGCCGTGGCGATTGGGGTTCAAGCGGGTAATATCACTCAAGGCGGTGGTGCCGTGGCGGTTGGGAATAATGCGGGACTAACCAGTCAACAGAATGCTGCGGTGGCGATTGGAAATATAGCGGGCAATACCAGTCAAGGGAATAGTTCCGTGGCGATTGGGAATGAGTCGGGCAGATACACTCAAGGGGGTGGTGCCGTGGCGATTGGGAATGCGGCGGGTCAAACCAGTCAACAGAATGCTGCGGTGGCGATTGGAAATATAGCGGGTCAAACAAGCCAGCAAGCAAGTGCCGTGGCCATTGGTTCTTATGCAGGTTTTATCAGTCAACAGGGTAATGCTGTGGCAATTGGTAATTCAGCCGGCCAACTCACACAAGGGGCTGGTTCCATTGCGATTGGGGGTGCGGCGGGTCAAACCAGTCAACAGGGTAATGCTGTGGCGGTTGGGAATAATGCGGGACTAACGAGCCAGCAAACAGAGGCCGTGGCCGTTGGTGTGAATGCGGGTAATAACACCCAGCAACCAAGAGCCGTGGCCGTTGGCTCAGGCGCGGGTAGTTTAACCCAGGGCGCGAATGCCATCGCTATTGGCTATCTGGCGGGCCAAACCAATCAACACTCCAATTCCATTGTTATTAATGCCGGAGCTACTGCCTTAAATAGTGCCACCACTGGTGCATGTTATATGAGGCCCATCCGTAGTGATACTGGCGCAATAACGGTCCTATGTTATAATAGTACTTCAAGTGAAATTACATATGGCACCAAAACCTTCGTCATTCCGCATCCGCTAGACGCCGAAAAATATCTCGTGCATGCCTGTTTAGAAGGACCGGAAGCCGGTGTCTATTATCGGGGCACTGCCTCTATTCCCGCAGATGTGAATTTTGTAGAGCTTCGTTTACCTTATTATGTAGATTCTTTGGCGACAGAATTCACCGTGCAAGTGACGCCCGTCATAGAGAATGAAACGGATTTTTCAATACCTTCTTTGGCTGTGACACGGGTTACACATGGAAAATTTAAAGTGTTTAAAACAAGTAGAAATACGTTTCCTTCTACGTTTGATTATTTGGTATTCGGCAAAAGGTGTGCGATTGAAGTAGAGCCGGAGAAAAGTAAAGTGGTTATCAAAGGGCAAGGGCCTTATACATGGCTTTAGTATGGCTATAAAGCCCGATACTTGGCTTTAAATATAAAAATTGATTTCTTTTTTTCTTATTTGTTCAAGACATAAATAAGAAAATGAATCCCCACCCGCGCGATGCTCTCATCAAATTCGACGCCGGGCCCCACAAATATACCTGCGCAGGCGATGGCAACTATCTCTCGGTCACCACCTGGCTCCATTCGCATTTTCCCGCGTTTGACGCGGACGCGATTATCAAAAAAATGCGGCTCGATAAGCCCACCTGTAAATATTACGGGCAAACACCAGAACAAATTAAAGCCGGCTGGGACCGGGGAAGGGATGAAGCGGCCGCCGCTGGGACGGCGATGCATGCGGCGATTGAAGCTTTCTTCCTGGAGGTGGGGGGACACCCCCCAGGACCCCCTGGGGGGACACCCCCCACGGCCCCCCTTCTCGAGCAAGTGGAAGCAGGAGGGCGGACGCAAGGGGCGGAGGCTGAAAATGGATGTACCGTTGAATTTACCGCAATTGAACTGCCCAACGCCTCCGCCCCTTGCGTCCGCCTTTCTGCTGGTGGGGGGTGTAGGGGGCAAGGGGCGGAGGCCTCGGACAGTTCATTCCCATCACATTCACCCAACACCTCCGCCCCTTGCGTCCGCCTTTCTGCTGGTGGGGGTTGTAGGGGGCAAGAGCCCCCTAACCAGTTCAAAAAATTTATCGCCGACCACCCTTTATTACGCTGCTACCGAGTCGAATGGATGATTTTCGATGAAGATGTCCATCTCGCCGGCTCGATTGATTTTGTCAGTGAAAATGACGATGGTTCGCTCACGATATACGACTGGAAACGCTGTAAGGAAATAAAGAAAACCAATGGGTTTGGTGGCAGCGCCTTGACGGAATGTATTTCCCATTTGCCCGACACGAATTACTGGCATTACGCCTTACAACTCAATACGTACAAAACTATCTTGGAACGCAAGTATGAAAAAACAATAAAAGCGATGTTTCTGGTCGGCTTGCATCCGGATTGGCCGACATATCAGGTCTTGAAGGTACCTGATTTGCGCCAAGAAATGGCGGATTTGTTTGAATTAAGACGAGCGGAGCTCTAAGACAGACGAGCGCAGCTCTAATTCAGACGAGCGCAGCTCTAATACAGACGAGCACAATTGTAAAAGCCTTTGATTAAACCTTTCCAAAATCATTGACCAATTATATTTTTTTGTCAAGGTTTCCTGGGCTAATGCGCCGTGCGTTGCCATGAAGGGTCGCGCCAAATAATACCTTTCCAAGGCTTGTGCGAAATCCTGCGCCGCGCAAATGTGGATATACCCTTGATGGTCTTCACCCAGGGCCGAGAGATACAACGTGGTTTTCGGCTGAATAAGCGTCGCATAATCTGCTTGGAAAATATCCGCCAAGGCGCCGACCTGCGTAATGATTTGCGGTTTGCCCAAGCAGGCGTGCTCGAGATTACACAAGCCGAACCCTTCGCCCAAGCACGTATTCAAGCCGATATCACACGCATTGTAAAGCAGGTTTAATTTTTCTTCCGAGAGATACGTCGTAGAGGGCCGAATAAAGATGTGATTAAGAACCACCTTGTCATAATCGGCCGCCTGCTTCAAGCAGCACACTTTAATGAGTTCCAAGAGATTATACCCTTGCGGGCTCTCCGTTAGCATATTCAAGAAGAGTTTAATCTTTGGATTATAGTTTTGTTTTTGTAAAAAGAGGAGAAAGGCTTCAATGGTGATATCGTGCGCCTTGCGATAGGCATTGCGGTTGGTATTGAGGATGAGAAAATCGTCGGAGGCAAAACCCATATCTTGTTTCGCCAAAGCAGAGTCGAGCGGCTGGAACACCACGCTATCAAACCCGTGCGGTAAGATAGCTATTTGCTCGGGTCGAAAGCCGATTCGGAGCAAATTCTCTTGCCAACACGCGCTGAAGACATAAATCAAATCCGCCCACGCTTGGATATTTTGAAAATAGAGGAGGCGCTGGTACTCGTAGACCAAGTCGAGATAAATACACAATTTGAAGTTTTTCTTTATTTTTCGGTTGATGAATTCATTCAAGATACGGTTAATCACAATCACGTCATTGTAGATGAAGACGAGGTCGGGTTGCAGTTTCTCAATTTGCTGAGAGATGATATCGACGCCGTACAATTCGGTGGAGCCCTCTGCGCGCTCGACCAAGGCATCAATCAAATGAATAAAAGGATGGACATCGCGCTCGATGCCCGAGTTCGGGAAATTGGAAATGCCCAGATAATGCACCTCGTGGCCGGCTGTCGCTAACGTGTTGGAGAGAATGTTGCCAATCCGCGCATAGCCGGTGGGCTGGGTCGGATAGGTGGCAAAAAAGAGAATACGCATCGGTTCTTATTGATTTAAAGATAACGTAATGTTTAAATTATAATATGCAATTTGTTTGTTTAAGTGGCCTGCCGCGGAGCGGTTCGACTATTCTCTCGGCCATTCTCGACCAAAACCCGCTCATTCACGCTGAAGGCAATTCGGCCGTCTGTCAATTTATCTACGACATGCACCAATCCGGTACCGTGAATGCGAATGAACAGCTCCAAGGGAATAACCGTATGGGGACCATCAAAGACCTTATTCAGGAAATTCCGCGCATTTATTATAAGGATAGGGCCCCCGGGAAACAGATTGTCGTCGATAAATGCCGGTCGTGGGCGATGGCCACGAACGTAGAGCTCTTAAAAAAATACATTGACCCCCATATCAAAATCATTGTATTAGAACGGTCAATTACGGCCATTATGAAATCGTTTATGAAACTCTACCAAAAAAATAATTGGAGCGCGGAATACATGCACGCAATAATGAAAGCCTTACTGCTACCCAATAGCGAACCTATTATGCGGTCGATTATTGGTATTAATGCGGCCAAACGCAATAATCAACAGGGGAATTTTTTGTTTGTGCAGTACGATGACCTGATGGCGCAGCCGGCAGAAACGCTCCAGCGCATTTATGCTTTTTGTGGGTGGGCGCCTTATGCGCATGATTTTCAAAATATTGTAAATAACCACCCGGAAAATGATGATTTTTATGGACTGAAGGGGTTTCATACGATACGCGCGAGCATAGGCAAAACAGAAAACTCGGTCGTTTTGCCGCCGGATATTTTAGCGAAATGTTTACAGATTGATAGTATTATCGCACAGGTGGGGGGAGGTTCCCCCCCAGCCCCCCATTGAAGGGCGGACGCATTTGAATGAGGTATAAGGTATCGTATAAGGTATCGTATAAGGTATCGTATAAGGTATCGTATAAGGTATCGTATAAGGTATCGTATAAGGTATCGTATAAGGTATCGTATAAGGTATCGTATAAATTATAGTTGCGTCCGCCGAATGCGTCCGCCCTCCAATGGGGGGTCGTAGGGGGTGCCAACCCCCTAAGGGGGCCTGGGGGGAAACCCCCCACCTATTTGAATATTGAAAAAACAAACTTAAATATATTAAACATTTAGTATGCATAGAAATGTTTAATACAACAACCATCCCAACGTCAATAAATATACCATTCTCTTTTTGTCATATAGCTAGTATTCTCTCCTTAGGGGGATTTATGTGGATATCAGTGATTGAAATGTTTCTTTCTCGGTTGCGAAGACGGGAAAGCTCAGGGGAGGACTTCTCGGACTCCGAATGGGACTCGGAATTTGAGAATGATAATTACTGTGATACCTATACCGAAGCGTTTGAGGCTTTACCAGTGCGGGACCTAAGTGAAGATGAATTAGCAAGTTTAAATACGAAAATTGTCCGCGAAGAGGTGGCCGATGAGGTTGAAGTTATCTTAACCTATGATAAAACAACCGAGACCTTTTGGTACTATACGGACAAACTCAAGGAAATCTCTTATGATATTTTGGAAACGGTGGCGCAAAAATTTGCGATTGAACATGATTGTAAGGCTATTTTCTTACAAGTGCTGCCGGAACCTTCTGCGCTAGGTGCTGCTTCACTTGGTGCTTCGCTAGAGCCTGCTTCGCTAGAGCCCGCATGCGAAGTAGTAACACAACATAAGGTAGAAAAGCCCTCGGTTTTTGCCAAATTTAAGGACTATAATACCGGCGGTAAAGGGTCTGTGCCGAATTTTACCTCGGTGATAAAGGTCATTGAACAGATGAACCATTTTCGGTACAGAGGAAAGATTTGCGATTACGAGGCGACCTTGAAGGCTGAAAAGAAAAGTGAAGAAAAATCCATCGATTATGCTTCCTATAAAAAACTTTTAGAAACGCATAAAATTAAAACCTTGTAATACTATAGTTGAGTATGCCTCCCAAAGAAGAAAAAAAGAAAGAAGAAAAGAAAGATGAAAAGAAAGAAGATAAAAAGGACACAGCCGAAGGCAATGTAGAAGGAGCCGAAGGCAAAACAAAAGAAGGTGCCGAAGGTGCCGAAGGTGCCGAAGGAGAGAAAAAAGAAGGCACACAAACAAAAGAAGGCACACAAACAAAAGAAGGCACACAAAAAAAAGAGTGTAAAGGAGAGCCCTCTTGCGTGGGGAAAGGGGCGGCCACTGGTCTATCCGCCCCCCAGGAAGGCCTAAATAGTATTAAAAAAGTCATTGATGATCAGTTAATCGGAGCAGGCAAATTCATTGCGACGACTTTAACCAATCCGGTTAAATGCGTGGCTGGCGTGGCTGGCGCTGTGCCCAGTATTTTTACGGGTATTTTCGATGCGTTTGCAAGCGGCATTGATAAAGTTTCCAATTCTGTCAATAAATTAGGGGAAAATGCTGAGGCGGCAGGGTTTGACGATATTTTTGCCCCTTTTAAAATCATTCACGTGATGCTTACGCAAAAATTACAAAATTTTTTTGTAAACCTACTGCTAGGTCCTGAATTTTTTGAAAAAAATAAGGATAAATTTAAAGGAATGAAACCTAATGAGATATCCGATTTTATGATAAAGGAGGCGATGAAACGGAGCAATATGATTAATAAGGCGCTCGAAGATGCGGAAACGCTGGGTATTTTTAAAAAATTTCTTACTCAGTATAAAGATTCTGTATTAAAAACATTAAAAATTGCGCAACCAGAGATAGATGAAATCAATAATAAAATGAAAAGTATTATTGAAGGGTTTGGAAGTAATATTGGAGATGCGACTGGTCATGCGCTTACCAATGTAATTGTTTCCCTTCTTGGCGCACTGCCAATTGTTGGGGGGTTAGCTAGTGGGATTAATGCGCTAGACCAGCTCGGTAAAAAACTCATTGATATGTGTGAGCCGATAATAGTCAAAGGCGCGGGCATTGTGATGCCGGTGGTTAACGGCGTCAATAAAGAAAAAAGTAAATTAGAGTGTGAAATGGAGAATTTAGCCAATCAACTTAAAGTACCGATAGAAAGAATGGAAGCGAAAATGGCAAAACTCGAAGGTAAATCAACGCCGCAAAGCGGGGGCATGCGAAGCGGGGGCATGCGAAGCGGGGGCATGCGAAGCGGGGGCGGGGGCGGTGGCGGTAGCAAGAAAAAGATACAGAAAAAAATACACATGACCCAAAAACGCGTGGCGCATTTGTTGAATCGGTTCACCCGCCGGAAACATAAAATAAATTATACACGTCGGTTAATGCGGAGTCGGTTTTAATTTTCTTTTAACCATGATTATAATTTTTTCTTGCGGCTTTGCTTGCTCTTGGGGCTGCTCTTGGGGCTGCTCTTTGGGCTGCTGCGCTTGCTGCTCTTTTTGCTCTTTGGGCTGCTCCGCTTGTGCCTGCTGCGCTTGTGCCTGCTGCGCTTGTGCCTGCTGCGCTTGTGCCTGCTGCGCTTGTGCCTGCTGCGCTTGTGCCT
>Ga0209296_1000467_pt1 | contig 34970 bp, 56 predicted proteins | sample S_130206_EF_Meta_FD_187319 | JGI IMG/M metagenome (GOLD analysis project Ga0209296, IMG submission 187319) | Freshwater microbial communities from Lake Simoncouche, Canada to study carbon cycling - S_130206_EF_MetaG (SPAdes) (version 2) | ecosystem: Environmental > Aquatic > Freshwater > Lake ... | reverse complement strand
CCAAAAAAGCCATAGAAAGAAGCAAAAGACATATTCAATTTGGTGGTGAATTGTTTATTGACCACATGAGCATTAACAGTCGGCAAGCGTATAGCAAATTTGTCCTTCAAGAACTGCATAAATACATCCACACCGACTTTGTTTTAATGGTCCAATGGGATGGTTGGGTAATTGACGCAAGCGCTTGGAAGCCCAAATTTTTAGACTACGATTACATAGGTGCAGTCTGGCCTTGGCATCCTGAAGGGTTGCGTGTAGGTAATGGAGGGTTTTCCCTTAGAAGCAAGAAGTTGTTGCAATTATGCGACACTCCCAAATTTATTTATAAAAACCTTAATGAAGATGACCTTATTTGCCATGTAAACAGGGACTATTTGGTTAGCAATGGGGTTAAATTTGCGCCAGAAGAACTAGCAAGGTATTTTAGCTACGAAAGAGAACTTAGCAATTTAGCAACTTTTGGCTTTCATGGAGATTTTCACATGGGCAAATATTTGTAGTACAATTATTGTGCAGAGTGAAGTCTGTTGTAAAAATGCCTAGACCCTTAAAGGGTAGTTTCTGAGTGTTTAATAAATGTTCAAGGCGCATTTTTTAAGCAACTTCACCTTAGAGATTACCTTTTAGGGGTTTTTCTATTTCTGCCGCACTCTAGGCGTACTAAGCACCTAAATCGGTGGCGTGGAAGAAAAGATAGGCTGGTGACAACCCCATTGCAAGCCTCGTAGCGTTAAATGGCGACTACACAAGACGGAGAGGACTCGGGTGATACAAACTCTCCATCGAATGACCATTATCTTAGTGAAGGACTAGATGTCATAGACATTGGGTCGGCTGATAGTTCCCTATCACCCTTGGTCAAACTATGTTGTAAATTTGCAACTAAGGGAAAATCCTAATATACAGATTAATAAAAAAGTAGGAAACTGGTATTACTCACTAACGAGTAAACATTTAAAGGGGAATTTAAATGACAGCTTACATTTACAAAGGCAAAGGCCACACCGGTGGCTATTTGTTAGTAGTAAAACTTAATGGCAAAGTTATATCACAAAGAACTTTTGCTACTTTAACTTCTGCCAAAGATGATGCAAAAAATTGCACACCTGGCAATTATTGAGGTAGCATAAATGCCACAAATACAATACGAAACCATTCTTTTATTTGATTTACCTGATGGTGTTACACCGTCTGAGCAAATTGAATATTTAGCAAATCTTTTGACAAAACAACCTGAGTTATTACTTTTAAAAGTAACTCACATTTCTGAAATAGGCATATGGGGAGAAGCAGAATGAAAGACTTTATAGGTAGTTGTTTATTAGGTGCTTTACTTGGTGGAATGTTTGCATACGCAATACCATCTAAAGCGCAACAAGTACAAATGACCGATGCAAGAGGTTATAACTTTGGAACAATACAAATCAACGGCAACACCGCACAGTTTGTAAACCCAATGGGTTACACCACTCAGACTGCTACAATATATCCTAACCAAGTCGTAATTACGACACCAAATGGTTACACACAAAGCGTTGTTGGTAATACAGGCTATACAGTACCGCCTAGCCCACCAACACCAATGTCCCCTAGGGTAATGCAGTAGGAGAGGAGAATGTTTGATGAATTCTGGTCTTTATATCCACGAAAAATTGCTAAAGCAACTGCAAGAAAAGCCTGGGCAAAATTGTCCGCAGAGCAACAACTTATGGCTGCAAAAGCTATTGACACACATTGCCAATACTGGAAAGCAAAAGAAGTTGAGTTAGAATTTATCCCCTATCCAGCTACCTGGTTAAATGGTGAAAGATGGGAAGATGAAATAGTAATAGAACCCAAGAAAGAAAAAATTGACAAACGATGGATGTTTAGCAATGAAGGAATTGAAGCTAAAGCTAAAGAACTTGGACTCTTGGGTACTGGTTATGACTCATACGACAGCCTTAAACAGAAATGCATGAGAAAACTAAACATGAATGTGCAGTAAGGTATTTGTGTTATTTACGACATAAAAAAGGATTGGCTTGGTTTAGAAATTACATTATTGACAAAGAAGTTTTACATCAATATTTTGCGGATTATCAACAACAATACGCATTAGGTAACAGGGGAGAATGGGGAAAATGGATATTGAAAAATACATTGTCGCAGCAACAGGGCTTGGGTATTTAGTGGTCGGCCTAGCGCAATACTTTAAAGGGTCAACTAGCAATGCTTTTATTTGGTTAGGATATGCTGCCGCACAAGTTGGTCTATGGATGAACCTTAAATGAAAGTATTAGTAGCTTGTGAGTTTAGCGGTACGGTGCGTGATGCTTTCATTAGGGGGGGGCACGAAGCTATGAGTTGTGATATTGAACCAACAGATGTGCCAGGGCCACATTACCAAGGGGATATGTTTGACATTATTAATGACGGCTGGGATATGATGATTGCGTTTCCACCATGCACCCATTTAGCTGTTAGCGGTGCTAAACATTTTGCACAAAAAAGGGCTGATGGTCGGCAACAGCAAGGTATAGATTTCTTTTTAAAAGTTGTTAATGCTGATATACCTAGAATTGCCGTAGAAAACCCAGTTGGCATAATGTCATCAATTTACCGCAAACCTAATCAAATTATTCAGCCGTGGCATTTTGGGCATGAAGCGCAAAAAACTACTTGTTTATGGCTTAAAAATTTACCACCATTGCAACATACAAAAGTTGTTAATAAAGGCAATTTTTATATAAGCAAAACAGGCAAAAAAATGCCAACATGGTCGCATGATGTTGCTGATGCCAATGGTAAAAAGATTGGTTACAACACTCCCGAAATTAAAAAAATCCGCAACAAAACTTTTCAAGGAATTGCTGATGCTATGGCCCAACAATGGGGTAACTTATGAAAGAATTTAACCCTTATGACCTTACGGATGAATTTGAGGTGCAATACAAGAAACTTGCGGATGCGGAAGCGCAACTCTCTGAGGTCGAGATGCTTAAACCAATTATCAAAGCTAATGAGATGCTTAAGTCACAGGCGAGTAGTCTTGGGGCAAAAGAGATGGAAGCAACTGCGTCAGATGCTTTTGGCGAGGTATGTAAAGCCGTTGTCTTGGCGACCAAAAATGCAAAACTTGAAAAAGGTGCTTTAGAACTTATTAAAATTAAATGGGAAACTTGGCGCACAGAACAAGCTAATAACCGACAAATTGAGAAATACACACGATGAACGACTATTCACAAAACTACCTGCGTATACAAAAACTACTAAAGTGTTACCACAATGCTACGCTTAAACAGCAATACGAAACGGCTACCAAAATAGCCCATGACTTAGCAGAAGAAACTATTAAGCTAGAGTTTGCTACTTATGACCAAGTGAGGAAAACTTGGCTACCTTGATGCGTAATATGTTTGCCACGCATACAGATTATGGTGATTTTAAAGGTCTAATACCTGACAATCCTGCGTTTGTACCAAGTAATGTAGATGGCATAGCAGAACGCAATGGTCACTTTTTAATCCTAGAATGGAAAAGACCTGGAGAAAAGATGAGTGAGGGCCAAAAGCGCCTATTACAAGCATTGGCAGCTAATTCTAAATTTATGGTTGTTGTTATCATAGGAGATACAGATAACGGCACAAACATCCAAGAGTATTGGCAATATACACAAGACGGCAAGCCTTTTAAATGCGGTATGGGGTTTGAGTCTTTTAAGGAGTGGTATAGACTATGGTACGAATTAGCTAATGGCTACAAAACATGAAAAGAAGCGCCTTAACAAGATTGCAGAACTCGGATGTATTTTATGCTCCGAAATCCTTGGGTTTGAAGGCACAGAAGCAGAACTCCATCATGTACGCAGACATGGAAATGTTCGGTCTGCATCCCCTGTGCTTGCACTATGCCCTGAGCATCATAGGAACGGAAACGATAGTATTCACCGAATGGGTGTCAATGGTTTTGAAAAAAAATGGGGAATATCCTGTGAGGAGTTGCTGGAACGACAAAATAAAAGACTTGGAAAAGAGTTTTAGCAATAAACCAATTAAATTTGGAAGGCAAAGTTAATGAATGACATATTACTTGCTTTTGGTATATTAGTAATTTTATTGCCAGCTTTGGCAGTATGGATAGGCTTACAATTTTAAAGTGCATAAATTTTTAATAAATTTATACATATAAATATTAATATGTATAGGAAATCAATACTTATAGGTTACAACTCCAAAGGGTCTACGAAACCAATTTCAGACCAAATGCGGTGCGCCCTTTTGCGAAATTCTTTGTCGTGGTGAGTCCAACGAGAACTTTTATGTCTACTCATGTGAATACACTCATGCAGAAGCACCTTGAGAACTGTATCTAAAGTGCCACAACGAACCTCAGAAATAGTAATAGTATGTTCCCAATCATCATTGCCTGGGTCGTATAAATAAGTCCCCATATCCTCACCTTTATCTACAATAAAGTTAATTTCTTCTGGCAATGGCATATTTTTGTAGGTGCAAAAAGGTTTCATGCAATAAATTGCACTATACAAATTGCGGATAATAGCTGAACTAAGTTTCACGATAAATGTTTAAGTTTTGCATGAGGTATTACAGACCTAGTGTCTGTGGAATAAGCGCCACAGGCTTTACATTGGTATTTACAATAAGCCCCAGTAGTAGTGTACCTAAAACCTTTACTGATTAACGCAGCTTTCCCACAAGTTGGACAGTCAAATCCATTTCTGTCCTTTTTCATTATGTTTTGATTTACTGGTTGTTTAATCCAAGGAAGCAGTCTGTTATATAGTTTTTCAAGTAATACGACATCTTGAATATTGTATTCACGCATGGTGGCCCAAGCCTTCTTATCGCCATTCATGCACTTAATCCATAGCGTATGGCCTTCATGGTCTTTCTTTTTACCTAAACCTAAACGCTGAGAAACATAATCTAGCTTGTTACTTGGAAATCTAAACTGACTTTTAACCACTCGCAATAAGTCTATTTGTTTCATTGGTGGTGGCGGGGTCATTTTATGTAATAGAAATTCCTTGTTTAAAGTGGGCATATCAAACTTTGTGCCGTTGTAATGGCATACTGCGTCAGCATCTTCTAAAAGCCCGTGTATGCCTTCTAACATTGATTTAGGGGTACTCTGATGCACAGAGTCAAAGTAAATGTCTTTTTCGCCAAGCCATTTAGCCGAATAGCACATTGTGTATGATGATTCAAGAAGTTGGGATAAACCTACATTTTGCTGCCATATGCCCCACACATGAGCCACATTTGGAGACGTCTCTATGTCAAGCAACAGAACTTTCAAGTTATTCCCCTTATAATCACAAGTTAAAGAACACTAACATAAAATTATGGCATTTGCGAAAAAAGTTGATAAAAATCAAATAGCTGTGGTTAAAACCCTACGAGATTATGGGGCGCAAGTATTTCATTTGCATACACAAGGTGGCGGAATACCAGACCTCATGGTTTGCTATAACGACAACACTATTCTAATGGAAGTTAAAGACGGGGTTGATAAGAAGCTGACCCCCATGCAAATTACTCTATTTGCTAATTGGAAAGGTGGGCCATTGCATAGGGTAAATTCTGTGCAAGAAGCCATAGAAGTGTTAAAATTGTACGAAATGGAGAGTTAATATGAATGATAATATGGCTATGTTCGCCGCAACTATGTTGCACAGCGCAACAAATACCCATTTCTTTCATTGGTCTACTGACTCTTTCAGTAAGCACATGGCACTCGGTACATACTATGACGAAATAGTGGGGTTAGTAGATAACCTAGTAGAAGCCTATATGGGATGCTATGAGAAGATTACAACTTTCCCAAGCGTATACCACCAACCTAAAGAAGCTGTTAAGTATTTGGAATCATTAAAGAATTTTGTAGATGATGCTCGCAAAGATTTGCCGCAAGAAACCCAATTACAGAACATTATTGATGAAATTGCTCAATTAATCGACAGTACCCTTTACAAACTTAAGAACCTCAAGTAAGGATTCATTATGCCAATGGACAAATCAGGGTCGGCTCAATCAGTCGGCAAGAACTACAAAACAGAAGTTGCCGCAGGAAAGCCTAAAAAACAAGCATTGGCTATTGCATTGTCCGAACAGCGTACCCATGCTAAAGGTAAAGTAAAATCTAAGCTAGAAGCCGCATACGCTAAACACATGGCAAAGTGAAATTTACAGTAGTAACTCCTTCTTATAGGAGAAATAGCGGTGGTGTATGGCTATTACATTTCTTATGCAGTCAGCTAAACGCATTAGGGCATAAAGCAACTGTATACATATACACTACTGAACAGGTCACGAACTTTGGAAACCTTATAGGCTACGACCCTGACGCTATTGTTATTTACCCCGAAGTTATAATAAACAACCCATTAAACGCCAAAAAAGTAGTGCGTTACTTGCTTAATAAAGAAGGTGCAATAGACGGAAAGCCTATAAATTGGGGCAAAAACGACTTCTCAATGACTTATTCAAAGTTATATAAGGATTGCGACACTTTGTTTTACCCTATTGCCGACACAGTTAATAGAAACGAGCCAAGAGAATATAACTCTTACTATGTAGGCAAAGGCAGTAAATACGCTATATGCCCACCATTGCCAGGTTGCCAAGAAATCACCACAAGCACCTCAAGAGAAAAATACATAGACATTCTTAATAAAAGCAAAATAATGTTTACCTACGACACCCTTACAAGCACTAACTTAGACGCAGCATTGTGCGGTGCAATACCTTATTTCTTATTAGAACCACCTAAAGAATTAAAAAACGCAGAACTAGGTAAGTATTGGATTGAATCATTAGACCCCCAAGAGATAGCAGAAACAAAAGAAAACATTAAAACCCTTGAACTTCGTATATTGCAAATGCGTCAAGAATTTCCGCAGAAACTTACAGAAATGTGTAATAAAATAGAAAAACATTTTAAGGATATGTAATGGAACACATGAGCCGCAAATATAAAAAAGAAGATGTTATGCTTAGACCACATAAAGAGTCTACGCTAGAGAGGCAAGAAAAAATGCGCCAAGACAAAAACCCACCGTTAGAGCTTGATGACAATGGCATTCTAAATAAGAAAGCTAACCAACGCATGAAGCGTAAACAGGCTTTAATGGATGCAATGAACAAGAACCACGACCCTGACATTGTTGGATAAATTGTAGTAACATTAAACCCTTACAAATCAACTACTTGAGAATGTATGGATAATAAAGAAACTCCTAAAGTACGGGAATCTACGAAACAAGCAGGCAATAGAGGGCTTGGTAGACCTGTAGGTGTACCTAATAAGTCTACATCAATGGCTAGAGAGGCTATTGCTAGGTTCGTAGAGGGTAATGCACACAAGATGGAAGAATGGCTTACAGCCGTTGCTGAAGGCAAACAAGACGAAAAAACTAAAAAGTGGTTAGTGCCACCTAATCCTGAAAAGGCTTTTGGTATGCTTCAGACTGTAATGGAATACCATGTGCCTAAGTTAGCAAGGACTGAGGTAGTAGGTGATGCTAAAGCCCCACAACGCATGGTGGTGTCTTGGAAGAAGTAATTGAGGTAGAACTAGACTACCAACCAAGGGAAGTATTCTTAGATTTTCACGAAAGACAAGAGCGTTGGGCAATTATAGTAGCTCATAGACGCTGCGGTAAGACTGTTGCTTGCATTAATGACCTTATATACAAGGCTTTAGTTGATGGCAAAGAAGATGGCAGATATGCTTATTTAGCACCGTACTACGCCCAGGCTAAAAGCATTGCATTTGACTACTTAATGCGTTTCTCTGCGCCTGTAAGGGCTAATCACAATGTTTCAGAACTATGGGTGGAATTAATAAATGGCGCAAGGATTCGTTTGTTTGGTGCTGATAACGCTGACAGTTTGCGTGGTTTGTATCTTGATGGCGTAGTTTTAGACGAATACGCTGATATGAAGCCTTCTATATGGGGTGCCGTCTTGAGGCCGTTATTATCAGACAGAAGGGGTTGGGCCACCTTTATTGGGACTCCAAAGGGACATAACCAATTCTGGGAAATATACAATAATGCCGCCAAAGATAATGCTTGGTATGTAAAGACACTAAGGGCTAGTCAAACTGGTTTAATTCCCCAAGAAGAATTAGACGATGCTAGAAAGATGCAAACCCAAGACCAGTACCTAGCTGAGTGGGAATGCGACTTTGAGTCTGCCATTATTGGTGCGTTTTACGGTAAAGAAATGCGCCAACTAACAGACCAAGGCAGAATACTTGACATTGAATATGACCCTATGTTTCCTGTGCATACAGCTTGGGACTTAGGTTACTCTGATGACACAGCAATATGGTGGTTTCAAGTGGTGCATGGCGAGATTCGTATGCTTGATTACCATTCAAGTAATGGACAACCAGTAGCGTTTTATGCGGGAATTATTCAATCAAGAGAGAAAGAAAGAGGCTATGTGTACGGCACTCATTACTTACCTCACGATGCCCGTGCTAAAACATTGGCATCAAATAAGTCCATAATTGAGCAACTTTCAGACAAAATTGCGTTAAAATCAATGAAAATTGTACCAATGTTGTCACTTCAAGATGGAATACAAGCAACACGACTAGCATTAACTAGAGCTTGGTTTGACCATAAATGTGAGGATGGCATTGAATGTTTAAGGCAGTATCAGCGTGAATGGGATGAGGATAAAAAGGTCTTTAGGGATAAACCTAGACATGATTGGACTTCTCATGGTGCTGACGCATTTAGGATGTTAAGCATTGCCTGGAAAGAAGAAGCTAAGTTGCCCCATAAGGATGACTCCATTAGAGGGGTATTTGTAGGCAAAACAGATGTAACTTTGAAAGAATTGTGGTCACAGCAACAAACTGTTACCAATAGGAGAATTTAATGGCGAATGACAAGGCAACGGTAAACCACTCATACGAAGATTGGTATAAAACCATTATGGGTTATGAACGCTCATATAAGCGTTGGGAAGCCAGAGTAGACCGCATTGTTAAGAAGTATAAAGATGACAGTCGCTATGACAGAAATCCTAATGCTAGGTTTAACATTCTTTGGTCAAATGTCCAAACCATTCAGCCTGCTATCTTTGCACGCTTGCCACGCCCAGACGTTTCAAGGCGCTTTCGTGACAATGACCCTATAGGCAGAGTAGCCTCAATGATGCTTGAGCGTGCCTTAGAGTTTGAGATTGAACACTATGGCGACTATAAGTCTGCTATGAATAACGCAGTATTAGACCGCTTATTAGGTGGTCGTGGCGTTAGTTGGGTGCGTTATGAACCGCATATTGTAGGCGAGGAAAGCGGAGAAGCTGATGGAGCGCCTGATGACGGCTACCAAGTAAGCGAAGATACCGATGAGTCTGAAACTCCTGAAGGCATGGAGAATGAAGACCAAGAACGCATTGAGTATGAGTGCTGCCCTGTAGATTATGTCCATTGGAAAGACTTTGGACATACTATTGCTAGAACTTGGGAAGAAGTAACCGCAGTATGGCGTAGAGTTTATATGAACCGCCCTGCATTGGTTGAGCGTTTTGGCGAAGAATTAGGCTACAAGATACCTTTAGACACTAAACCTGACGATTTAAAACAGTCTTACAAATCTGACGATAGCGTATATGAAGCGCTGATATACGAAATTTGGGACAAAGAAACAGGCAAAGTTTTATGGATTTCTAAGTCACTTGGCAAGATTCTTGATGAAAGAGATGACCCACTAGGATTAGAAAACTTCTGGCCTTGTCCTAAACCTTTATATAGCACCCTTACAACTGACAGTCTTGAGCCCATTCCTGATTTTGTCATTTACCAAGACCAAGCAAGAGAATTAGATGTCCTTTGTGACCGCATTGATGGCTTGATTAACGCATTGAAAGTGCGTGGTGTCTATGACGCATCGGCATCTGAACTACAGCGCCTATTCTCTGAAGGCGAAAACAACACAATGATTCCAGTAAACAACTGGATGGCATTTGCCGAGAAACAAGGCATGAAAGGTGCTATTGACCTTGTAGACCTTGCCCCATTTGCAAGCGCATTGTTGTCTTGCTATCAAGCAATGGAGCAAGTTAAGGGTCAGATTTACGAATTAATGGGTATTGCCGACATTCAAAGAGGTCAAACAGACCCTAATGAAACCCTTGGCGCACAGATTATTAAATCTAATAACGCTGCTGGTCGCCTAAAAACTATGCAACACGCAGTCGTAGACTTTGCTACAAGCCTGTTGTCTATTAAAGCGCAAATCATTTGTAATCACTTTACAGACGATACGATTGTCAAGATTTCTGGTGCAATGCAACTGTCTGACCAAGATAAAGCATTAATTCCACAAGCCATTGAACTATTAAGAAACGAAGCTGCCAAGAATTTCCGCATTGAAGTCACTTCTGACTCAATGATTTACCAAGATGAACAGCAAGAAAAATCCGACAGAATGGCATTTTTGCAAGCTGTAGGCGGTTTCTTTCAGCAAGCAGTACCATTGGTACAAAGTCAGCCTGAACTCGCTCCTATGGCGATTGAAATGCTTAAATTTGGTGTAACTGCATTTAAAGCAGGCAAGCAATTAGAAGGAATTATTGACGAAACTGCTGATAAATTGCGCCAACAAGCTAAAGCAGCAGAAGGACAACCCAAACCACCAAGTCCTGAACAACAAAAAATGCAGATGCAGATGCAGATTGAGCAATCCAAGATGCAGGCCGCACAAGCACAAGCCCAACAAAATATGCAACTTGAGCAACAGAAGATGCAGATGCAGATGGAACTTGAGAAGGCCAAGCAAGAGTATCAGGCACAAGAGAATCAGCTTAAATTCCAACTGGAAAATGAGCGTAATCAGCGTGAAGCAGATTCTAATTCCCAGTTAGAGCAGATGAAGATTACTGCTGGCGAGAAAAAATCAGAGTTAGACAACAATAAAGAGATTCTTGTTGCCTACCTAAATAATGCTAACAAGCTAGAAACTGCTAGAATTGGCGCAGGATTAGACGATGGTTCTGCTGCTTATTTAGAAGCAATAGACCAAGCTAAAATCTTACAAGATACTATGGGGTACTCACAAATGGCAGACCATCCACTAAAACCAGCATTAGACCAAATGCAAATGAGCAATCAACAATTAGCAGAAATGTTAATGGCATTGGTACAAAAACTAAATCAACCTAAAGTCGTGTTACGAGGCCCTGACGGTAAAATTAGCGGAGTTCAATAATGGCCTTTATTCTCAAGGACAGGGTATTAGAGACATCTGATACCACAGGCACAGGCTCATTTACGCTATCAGGTGCAGTAACAGGCTTTGTTACCTTCTCTAGCGCAATAGGCAATACAAACACCACTTATTACACTATTGAGAACCCAAACACTACAGAATGGGAAGTAGGTATTGGTACAGTAAGTGCTGGCAGTATCTCAAGAGATACAGTATTAGCGTCTAGCACAGGGTCTAAAGTTAGCTTTACAGGTGGGGCAAAGAATGTATTTTGTGATTACCCTGCAAGCAAAGCCGTTGCATTAGATGTCAACGGAAACGCAACTATTAACGCTGTAGATGATGGTTATTTAAATACTGCTGCAAGTGGAACGCTAATCACTCTTACTGTTAGTTCTGTCAGAAGATACACCATTACTGGTTCAGGCGGTCAAACCATTAAATTGCCTGATGCAACTACTTTAGTGAATGGCTCAGTTTTTGAGTTTGATAACAACCAAAGTAGTGGCGCAATAACTGTTAATAACAATTCAAACACTTTAATTGTTTCTGTTCCTAGCGGTGGTATTGTTAGAGTAAATTTATTGTCTAATGCTATTGCCGCAGGTTCTTGGGATAGGCATGACTTATCCCCAGCAAATGTAAGTTGGTCAACTAATACCTTAGACTACGCAGGCTCTATTACTTCCGCAACTTGGAATGGTAATACTGTTGCAGTAAATAGAGGTGGTACAGGGCAATCTTCTGCGTTAGTAGCTGGCTCTGTAGTCTATGGTGCTTCTACAACTGCGATGGGCGTTACTGCTGCTGGTACTGCTGGTCAAGTATTACAGTCTAATGGTGCGTCTGCCCCTAGTTGGGTGACATCACCTGCTGCTGGTGCTGGTGGTTCTAACACCCAAATTCAGTACAACAATAGCGGAGTATTAGCTGGTAACTCTACCTACACTATGGTTAGTGGGGTAATGAAAGAGAATGGCTATAACTTTGTTTCACAGGCCGATGTAGGGTCAAGTCCTAGCCAAATCCCATTAAACCAGTATTTAGGTAGCATGGCTTATGAAGATAAAGCTGGTGTAGTCATATTAGGGGGTACTGCTTCTTTAGACAGAGTAACAGTAACAGGTTCTACAGTACCTACTAATGGCGTATATCTTCCAGCCACTAATAGCGTAGGAATTGCTACAAACAGTACAGAGCGTATGCGTATTGATGCTTCTGGCAATGTGTTAATTGGTAAAACATCTGCTACTGCCAATGGTGGTGATTTACAAGTATCTAGCGGTGTTACATTTCCAGCCACTCAAGTACCTAAATCTGATGCAAACACATTAGATGATTATGAAGAAGGCACTTTTAGCCCTGTTGCTGTAGGTAGCACTACTGCTGGTACAGGAACTTATGTTGCTCAATTTGGCGTTTATACAAAAATAGGTTCTTTAGTAACCGCACAAATATATGTTGAATGGACTGCTCACACAGGAACAGGAAACCTTAGATTGAGTGGATTGCCTTTTAATTCAGCAGGAACTTACTATAGCGCAGCATCGTTAGGTTATGTTACCAATTTAACTTTAACAGCATTAAATATTGCAACAGCTTATATGCCACCATCTGTAAATTACATCATTATTAGTCAAACACCTGTTGGTGGTGGCGGTCAAACTGCTGTACCAATGGATTCAGCAACAGGTCTTGTTTGTACAGTTACTTATTTAGCATCTTAATTAGCGTGTATTCGCTAGTCAGAAAGGAAATAAAATGGCATTAACTAAAGAAATAGTAATAGACCAAATTACAATAACCGAGAATGGCACAGTATTAGTGCGTGAAGTTACTCGTATTATGGAAGATGGCGTAGAAATTTCTAAACAATATCATCGCACCTCATTTGTAAAAGGTGCTAATGTTTTAGAACAATCACAACAAGTACAGGATATTTGTGCCGTAGCTTGGAAAAAATAACATGACAATCTCCGCAAATTACCCAAGCATTAGACCCTCGCTTTTACTTGATTTCGCTTCTTCCGAAGTATTGGATAGCCGCATTACATTCAGTAGACCTACTACTGCTACATATTATGATGACAATACTTCTGTAGTTGCAGAGCAGAATTTGTTTACTTACAGCCAAGAATTTGATAATGCGTACTGGACAAAATCAGCGTCAACTATAACTGCTAATTCAATAGCCGCACCTGATGGAACTACAACCGCAGATACTTTTACTGAAAACACAGGCACAAGTTTACATTGGCTTGGTTCTCCCACATCCATATCGTTATCGGGTACAGCATCCGTCACAGTTTCCGCCTATGTAAAAGTAAACGGCAGAAACTTTTTCCAGTTGTGGATAGGCACAGGAAACCCTAGCATCAGAACTAGGTACGATGTTTCTACTGTATCTGTTTTTGGACAAATTACAACAGGTGGTGTTTCTACAGGACAAGGAGGAACAATTACATCTGTAGGTAATGGTTGGTATAGAGTAACTGCAACTGGTCTTATTGGAACAACTGGTACATATCAGATTGGTTTGTTTCTTGATAATGGTACTGTTGATGCAAGTTACAATAGCTCTTACACAGGTGACGGAACTTCAGGGGTATATATTTGGGGCGCACAGCTTGAACAACGCAGTTCAGTTACAGCATACAACGCTACGACTACTACAGCAATAACAAACTACATTCCTGTACTACAAACAGCAGTAGCTAATGACGCAAGGTTTGACCATAATCCAACTACAAGAGAATCTTTAGGTTTACTGATAGAGGAACAGAGGACTAATCTAGTTACTTATTCTGCGGATTTTAGTAATGCGGTATGGACAAAAAATGTATGCACCATCGCAACAACTACAAATATTGCGCCTGATGGAACGCAAACCGCAAATACTTTAACTGCTACTGCTGGTGCTGGTTATCACTATATTTATCGCAATACCGCAATTACAATAAGCGGAAGCAATACTTGTACATTCTATGTAAAACAAGGCACAGCAACTTGGATTTGGTTTAGCGTTAGAGATAATAGCTTTAACTATTTCAATGTAAGTACTGGTGCTTTTGGTACAACACCTGACACTTGTTCCGTACAAAGCGTTGGTAATGGTTGGTATAGAATTACCACTACAAAAACAGAAACATCGGGTACTACTTCTATTGGAATTGCTGGGTCAAATGGCGGTGCTTCTTATACAGCAACAGGATATGAAACTGTATTTATTTGGGGCGCACAACTAGAAGCTGGTGCATTTGCTACTAGCTATATCCCTACAGTAGCTTCTCAAGTAACTAGAAGTGCTGATGTAGCAAGTATGACAGGAACTAATTTTAGTAGTTGGTATAACAATGCTGAAGGTACTATTTATAGTGAAGCTACTTTATCAACAAGTGGAAGATACTTTTCTTTTGATAATGGTGCCACTGGGACAAATCAATTTGAAGCAAGTCAGTCAGGCTCTACTGTTAATTTGTTTGTGTTTACAAACTCCGCTATACAAATGAATACAACGCCTGTTGCAAATGCTCCTTTTACTGCCAATAAAGTATCTTTTGCGTATAAAACAAATGATTGTGCAGGTAGCATAAATGCTGGGACTGTTTCATCAGATACATCGGTTATATTGCCAACAGTTGCAAATTTTAGAATAAATAATTATTTAGGAAACCCGCTTGGGTCAGGCACTATTAAAAAAATAGCCTACTACCCAATTCGTGTAACTAACGCTCAACTCCAAGGACTAACAGGATGATTCCCTATTATTTGGCATTTACTGACGAAGAACAGTCTATTTCTGTGCTTTATACGACTACTGTTACGCCAGCCGTAGTAGACGAAGATGGCAAAGAAATCAGCCCCGAAGTCATTACTGTTACCCCTAACTATGCAAACATAGATGTACTTGGAGTAGTATGCGAACCAGCACCTATTCCTACACCTGAAGACTATGTGCCTGTACCCTATCCAGCACCTAATTATGGGGTAAATGTATTAGTCATTGAAGATGAAGATGCTACTCCATTAGAACCTTATGCAGTAATGCCTAGCCCTTTTCCTCAGAGAATATGGGCCATCTAAATGTTCGGTTTTAGTTCATTTTCTAGCTTACCGTTTTCTACTTATCAGATAACGGTAAGTCCTCGCCCACCAGGCGGTGACGATGGAGGCCATTGGACTAAAGAAGAAAGAAAGCGTTATAAGGCTTTACAAAAGAAATTAAGAATTGCAGAAGAAAAGCGTATTGAGGCTTTAAAAGCTGACGCAGAAAACCGCAAGAAAACCATTGCTGATTTGGTAGACCCACCAAAACCAAGCAAACGCAATAAAAATAAAGTACAATCCAATCAAGAAGTTAGCGTTGATATACCGTCAAACCTAGCAAATATTGACCGATACATCGCTAACCTTGTTAAACAACAACAAGATTTGCAAGCAGCAGTAGCATTAAGAGAAGCTAAACTTAGGTTAGAACAAGAGTTAGCAATCATTGAAGCTAGGCGGCAAGCAGAATTAGACGATGAAGAGGCTCTATTACTACTTTTGTAAACCCCCACGCTAAATACAAAGAGTCTTACGAACATTTACACGCTGGTCGCTATGACGCTGGCTTTAGACTATTTGAATACCGTTGGCATCCTGAAATACTTGCTAATCAGGTAAACGAATACACTAAAAAACCCCCAAAACCACAAGTATGGCGTGGTGAGTCCCTTTTAAACAAGTCCATTGTTATTCAAATGGAGCAAGGCTTTGGCGACATTTTTATGTTTGCTCGTTTTTTGCCATTTTTAAAAGTTATGGGCGCACAAAAGGTTACATTGCTTACGCATGGTTCATTACTTGGGCTTTTAGGGCAATTTGAATGCGTTGATGTCTTAACTAATCAACCTGAATGTGCTGATGTCACCGAATGTGACTACTGGATAGGTAATATGAGCCTTCCTTACTATATTTCATGCGCCAATAAGTACGCTAAATCATTGTTTCCTATTAATAACAAGAAAATAGTAGGTTCTGAAGGGTATATGGATGCTAAACCTTCCAATATTGAACCTAAAATAGGAGTAAATTGGGGCGCAAGTCGCAACATTCTCTTTCATATTAAGTCTATTCCTGACCACCAAATGTACAGTTTAGTAGGCGATAACTGTTATTCCTTGTCACCAGAACATGACGGTTTCTTTCACCCCTTGCCTAATGACGGTTGGAAAACCGATTGGGCGGTCACAGCAAGCCACATGAAGGCTATGAAAGGTATTGTGACAGTAGACACAGGCACGGCTCATTTGGCAGGCGCATTGGGCGTTAAAACCATTGTCTTGTTACCTAAAGAAGAATACATTTGTTGGCGTTGGAAAAACGCTAAATGGTATGACTCTGTTGTTGCATTGCGTCAAGAAGAATATGAACAAGTACCTGACCTTTTAAGGAGAATGTAATGCTTTGCCCGAAATGTGGATATTCCGAAGGTAACCATATAGAAACTAAAAAGTCTGACAAAGACCATTACCTTGAGTTTTGGGGGTACACACTACACACACCCGAAGCTGAACAAGCATGGAAAGAAAAGCAAGAAATGACCTACAGGGAAGCACCTATGGTGATGTCTGATATTGAGGGCCATATTTCAATGGCTGATGGCTCATGGATTTCTAGTCGCTCTAAACACAGAGAAAACTTAAAACGCAACCATTGTATTGAAATTGGCAACGATGTACCTATGCAACAAAAACCCGCAGAACTAAGCAAAAAGTCTATGGAAGCAAGAAAGCGTCAAATTGCTGAACTAGCTTATGCCAAACTAAAATAAGGAAAAACCATGTCAGAAGAACAAATTGACCGCAGAAGTGCATTAGAAGCAGCAATGAACGAAGTAGAGGAAAACAATGACAAAGAACCCTTGGAAACAGAAGAGGTTTTGGCAGAGAATAATGCCAAGGAGTCCTTTAAAGAGGAAATTAGCGAACCAGACGACAAAGAGATTGCCGAGGATATTCAAATTGCTAAATCTGAGAAATCGGATGAAGAACCGCAAGTAACTCGCCCATCTACATGGAAAAAGGAATATGTCCAAATATGGGACAAAATGGAAGCTGGCGAACAAATTAGCAAAGAAGACTTTAATAAATTTGCCGAATATGCCAACCAAAGGGAATCTGAATACAAGAAAGGTGTAAGCACTTATAAGGCTGAAGCTGACAGAGCTAAGTCTTATGAAAACGCTATTGCGCCCTATGCTCAAGATTTGCAAAAACGAGGAATACAGCCTACGCAATACATTGAAAACCTAGTGCGTGCAGAACAATTATTGACTAATGCACCTTACGAACAAAAAGTCCAAGTATTTCAAAAACTTGCGTCAGATTATGGTATACAATTAAATGGTGGACAAGTAACACAACTTGACCCATACACGCAACAACTGATGAACCAGTTAAATATGGTTAATCAAGAAGTGTCATCTATTAAAGGTCGGTTTGCCCAAGAGGAAAACCAACGCTTAATGAATGAGATTGAAAGAGTACGAAGTGATGTGGAGAAATACCCTCACTTTGATGTGGTAAGGGAAGAAATGGCTCAACTACTTGAGTTAGGTAAAGCCCAAGACCTCGAAACGGCCTACAAGAAAGCCGTGAGAATGAATGACGATGTATGGGCGTTGGAACAGGATAGACTCCTAAAAGACGCAAAACAATCGGCAATCAAATCACAGCAAGTAGCGAAGGCTAAGGCAGCAGCAGTAAGTCCGAAATCCGTTACTCCTAGCGGAAGGGTGTCTGAACCTGGTGATAAAAAGGATAGACGGTCATTAATTGCCGAACAAATGGGTGAGGCGTTAAGCCGTAGGGTTTAACTTAATTTAAAGGATAATAATCATGGCATTTGCAAATAGCGCAATTACAGACATAATTGCCACCACAATTCAGTCTCGTTCAGGCGAGCTGGCAGACAACTTAACACAAAACAACGCAATTCTTCAGCGCCTTAATCAAAAAGGTAATGTTCGGCCTTTCAGCGGCGGAAATGTCATACTCGAGGAGTTGTTTTATGACGATTCGGCAACAAATAATGCTAGTTCTTATAGCGGATATGAAGTATTGAACATTGCACCAGATAGCCCTATCTCTGCTGCTCAGTTCAAAATTGCTCAATACGCAGACTCAGTAACTATGTCTGGTCTTGAAATGTTGCAAAACAGCAGCAAAGAAGCAATCATTGACCTTTTAGATGGTCGTATGCAAGTTTCTGAAGCTCGCTTGTTAAACCGCATTTCTGGTGACTTGTACGGTGATGGTACTGGTAACGGTGGTAAGAACTTGGATGGTTTGGGCGCTGCTGTTGCTGCTGTTCCTACATCTGGTACTTACGGTGGTATTAACCGTGCTACTTGGACTTTCTGGCAGAACCAAATTACTACTGGTGTAACCACAACTCCTTCAACAACAAACATTTTGTCTAAGATGGTTGAAGCTGCTATCAAGCAGATTCGTGGCACAGACAAAGCTGACTTGATTGTTGCTGGTAACACTATGTATTCTTTGTATGTAGGCGCTTTGCAGTCTATTCAGCGTATTGCATCTGAAGAGTCTGGTGCAGCAGGTTTTGCTTCCCTCAAGTTCTACGGTGGCGGTACTTCTGCTGATGTGGTACTCGGTGGCGGTTATGGCGCACAAGAAACAGCTACTTATATGTATATGCTGAACACCAACTACATTTTCTTCCGCCCACACAAAGACCGTAATTTTGTACCTATTGGTGGTGAGCGTCAGTCTATAAACCAAGATGCGATTGTAAAATTGTATGGTTTTGCTGGCAATCTTACAGCTTCCAACAGCTTCTTACAGGGCTTATTGACAACTTAATAGTTAGGGGGAAACCCCTTTCTATTAATCGTCTAATTAATTAATAAAGGAAATAAATCATGGCATTTACAACACTACCGATTGCGGGTACAGACCTCGTAGATATTCAAACCGTTGCAGAAATGGCGTTAAATGGCGGCACAGTTCCAAACTTTGGCCCATTAGGCACACAAACTTTTGCTAATGACGGTAAGCGTTATGTTTGGGCAAAAGCTGGCGAGGCTATTACAGCTTCTACAGCAACTTGTTCAGTCAATACGACTACTTTTGTAGCAACTGCTTCTGCTGGCACTTACGCAGCCCCAATTTTCACAATGGCTTCAGGTGATTATGGTTGGTTTAGCAAGGCTTCAGTCTAAAAATTGAAGATGTAGTAAAAACTGGGATTCCCTCACAAGGGGAGTCCCTTTTATTTTTTTAACCCTAACCACTTAGGAGATTTACATGGCTATTGATAGCGATACACAAGGTGCAGATGCACGACTAGCAGTCCAATTCTATAAAAAAAGTGTTAAGCAAAACGAGGCTTCAGACGAAGCTGGTAGACCGATTTTTAAAGAATTTGATTTTGTCCGTATTATGATTCCTGGCGATAATTTGACAGAAATTGACACATACGCTCAAGAGTCCCATAAACAGCGTTTTCCACGCCAATGGGCGCATTATCAAAACCAAGTAGCAAACCACGAAGATATTGTTGGCACACCTATAGACCAATGGCCTCAAGTTACTCGTAGTCAGGCTGATGAATTGCGTGGTTTAAAGTTTCACACAGTAGAGTCTATTGCAGACTGTTCTGACCAGCAACTTCAAAGAATTGGCATGGTAGCGGGTATGTCACCCCATAATTTTCGCTTAAAAGCCAAGGCTTTTTTGAATTTAGCTAACGATTCTGCCGAAGTAGCCCAAAGAGAAGCAGAAATGCAAGCATTAAAAGAAGAAAATGCTAAAATCAAGTTTGACACCGAAGCGAAGCTATCCAAAATGCAAGAACAAATGGAAGCGCTACTTGCTGCGGTTGCGAAACCTAAAACACGCAAACCCAAAGTAGCCGAGGCTTAATATGTCCCAAACGATGTTGCAACTGGTACAACAAACCGCAGCCGAGTTAAACCTCGCTGTACCGTCTTATGTTGTAGGTAATACCTCTCAAGATGTAAGTCAAATTCTAGCATTGATGAATGGTGCTGGATATGAATTACTTAAAGAATATGATTGGCAAGCCTTACAGGTGCAATATCGTTTCTACACGCAATCTATTACCGCCAATGCCACAACTGTCAATGGTTCGTATAACTTGACTTTTGATGGCGGCACAGATTTAAGCGCTGTTGATAGCCAATGGCAATTAACAGGCTATAACATTCCGCAAGACACTTATGTAGTGTCCGCTAATAACACCACTAAAGTCGTTGTAATGAGCCAAATGGCTAGTGGTAGTGGCGTACAGTCAGTTGTATGCGCCCAAACCGCCTATGACCTTCCTGATGACTTTGAAACCATTACAAACCGTACTATGTGGGACAAATCTAAGCATTGGGAAATGTTGGGAGGTGAAGATGCACAGCAATGGCAATGGTTAAAATCTGGCTATATTGCAACTGGTCCAAGAATTCGTTGGCGTATTCTTGATAATCAATTTCAAATATGGCCTGTAATGAATACCGAAGAGTATTTAGGTTGGGAATATAGGTCAAAAGGTTGGGCAAGAAGCGCTGCGGGTGCTGTAAAGAATAGTTTTACTGCTGATACCGACACAACTGTATTAGATGACCGCATTATGGTTTTGGCTACTAAACTCAAGTATTTTCAAGTTAAGTCTTTTGACACTACTGCATTGCAACAAGATTATCAGCGTTATTTAACTATTGCTAAAGCTAACGATAAAGGTGCGCCTAACTTATCATTTGCGCCATACCCAAGTAAAGTGCTTATTGGTTACGCTAACATACCAGACACAGGCTATGGCAGTTAATCATGTTGCTATCACAACCTAAGAAGTTTTCCGCTAAGACTACTTCTGTTCCTGCGCCTATTGGTGGTTGGAATGGTAGAGATTCTCTTGCACAAATGTCACCATTAGATGCTGTGGAAATGGTTAATTTTTACCCTACACCTACTGATGTCACTATGCGTAAGGGCTATACAAAGTCCTCTACAGGCATTACAGGTGCAGTAAATACTTTAATGAATTACCCAACTACTAGCGGATATAAGTTATTTGCAGTAGCAAGCACAAAGATTTGGGATGCTACATCCTCTACAGCTACCCAAGTTTATTCAAGTTTAACTAGCGATAAACTACAATTTGTCAATATTACTAACACCGCAGGCAGTTTTCTTGTTACTTGTAATGGGTCAGACGCAGTAACTATTTATGATGGTTCTAATTGGTTTACAGTAGCTACTACGACTACTGCACAGACAATTTCAAGTATTACAAAGTCAGGCACAACTGCCACTTTAACGACTGCAAGCCCTCATGGGCTTTTAACTAACAATCGAGTAACTATTAGTGGCGCATCATCATCTGAATATAATGGCACTTTTGTTATTACCAAAACAGGTGCAAGCACATTTACTTATGTAATGGCTACAGCACCAGCCTCCAATGCTACTGTAGTAGGAACTTATACGACAATAGGCATTACAGGCGTAGATTCATCAACTTTTATCAATGTAAACTTATTTAAAAACCGCCTATATTTTACGCAAAAGAACACCCTTTCTTGTTGGTATTTGCCTGTAGATTCTATTGGTGGCGCAGCTTCTCCCCTTTATTTTGGCTCTATTGCACGCAACGGTGGCTATTTACAAGCTATGGGTACATGGACAATAGACGCAGGGCAAGGCGCTGATGACTATGCAGTATTTGTAACTAATTTGGGTGAAGTCATTGTTTATAACGGTACAGACCCTAGTTCTATATTAACTTGGGCATTAAAAGGAGTTTGGCAATTAGGTCAAACTTTTAACCGCAAATGCTTCTTTAAATGGGGTGGCGACTTACTTTTATTGACTCAAGACGGATTAGTACCCCTTGCTTCAGCCTTACAGTCTAGCCGTTTAGACCCTAGAGTAAACCTTACAGATAAGATTTATTTCCCTATTAGCCAAGCTGCCACTAATTATTATGCTAACTTTGGTTGGCAAATTAACTATTTTGCTAGTGAAAATATGCTGATATTAAACATTCCTACTAATGATGGAATGGAACAATATGTAATGCACACAATTACAAAGGCATGGGCTAGATTTACTAATATTGAGGCTTATTGTTGGGAATCTTCTGGCGATAATACTATGCACTTTGGTGGTGATGGTTATGTAGGCAATTTTTATGTTGATACTGCAGATGATGGAAACAACATTACTGCTGCTGTGCAACAAGCATATAGCTATTTTGACTCGCCAGGGCAACAAAAACGCTTTACGATGGTTCGCCCTATTCTTCAATCCCAAGGTGGTGTACCAGCCGTTTTATGCGGTTTAAGCGTAGATTTTCAACCTATTGACAATTTAGGTGCGGTTTCATTTAACCCTAGCACTCAAACAGGTTCAACTTGGGACACAGCCAAATGGGATGAAAACATTTGGAGTGGTGGCTTAATCACTACTAGAGTTTGGCAAGGTGTTACAGGAATAGGATTTGCTGGCTCTATTAATTTAACCGCAGCAGCGCAAGGTATTGAATTGCATTGGGCTAGTACGGATTATGTAATGGAGCAGGGTGGTGTACTCTGATTTTACTTAATGAACAATCTTTAAAGGATTGGGCAATTAAACACAAAATGCCCACTTCCCAAGATGCACATTATTTAGGTCAAGTATTAGATGGACAGATTAGAGCAGTTGTAGTTTATTGTGGTTTTTTTGGTAAATCTTGCATGATTCATGTGGAATCAGAAGGGCAGCATTGGGCAACTAAAGATTTCCTAAAAGAGGTCTTTAATTACCCTTTTAACACATTGAAATTAAAGGTTATAATTGGCACAGTTGCAGGGAGTAACACAAAAGCCCTAAGACTAGACCGACACCTTGGTTTCAAAGATGTTGCCACTATTCCTGACGCACATGACGATGGGGATTTGGTCATTTTAGAAATGCGCCCAGAATATTGTAAATGGGCATAAGGAGAAGGTAATGGGTGCAGGTTCAACATTTTCGCAAGGTGCAAATGCTAGTGCGGCTAATCCGTATGCTGGCACAACAAGCCCTTATTTTCAAGCAGCTAATGCACAAGCACTTGGAAACTTGGCTGGCGCACAAACCGCTACCCAAGCTAATCGTGTAAATCAAAACACTTTGTATGGTGGTTTAAATTACCAACAAGGCACAGACGCATACGGCAATCCTACTTGGACTGCTAATCAAACAGGAACACCGCAAACTGAACAACTTGCAAGTTCGTCTTTAGCTGGTTTACAGCAAAGCATTAATAACCCTATGTATGGTATTAATCCTGGGGAAACTTATTCTGACGCTATTATGCGTAGACTTTCGCCACAAATGGCACAGTCTAAAGAAATGAATACTGCACAGTTGGCTAACCAAGGTATTGTGCCAGGCACTCAAGCCTATGACAACGCTATGCGTACATTCCAACAAGGTCAAAACGATTTATTGACTAGCGCACAAATTCAAGGCATGAATACTGGTTTACAAGCACAACAATTACAAGGTACACAAGCTGGTCAAATTAAAAACTTAACTACTCCTAACCTTATTAATGCACCTACGCAAGCTGCCGTGGCTGGCCCTGATTACATGGGCGCATTAGGTAGTCAAACTGCTGCTCAAATTGCAGCGCAAAATGCACAGTTAGGACAACAAACAGCTAATACTGCTGGTTTATATGGACTAGGTTCTGCTGGCTTATTAGGTTTAGCAGCTAACCCAGGCGCATTAGGCGCTATTGGTAGTGGGCTTTCACAAGGTTATAACTGGTTATCTAATTTAGGTGGTGGTAACTCAGGCGTTAATAATATTTCAACTGCTGACTGGATGAGTGGTAATTTCTAATGAGTATATTAAGACACTTCAATAAACACCAAGGTTGGCATGATGGCAAGCGCACCTACAATGGTGGTGGCGGTGGTCTTGGCAACTTTTTTGCTGAAATTGACCCTGTAGAAGCGTTTAAAGGTGCTGCTAATTCAATGGCAGATGAACAATTTAGGCAAACAGATTGGGTTTCTGAAAATGGTTGGATGCTTCCAATAGCTTTGGTTGCTGGCGCTTATGCCGCAGGAGAAATGGTAGGAGAAGCTGCGGTTGCTGGTGCTGGTGGTGCTACTGCTGCTGATGGCACAGTTTTTGCTGCTGGAGAATTAGTGCCTGCTGGAACAACTTTAGCAGAAGGAACTGCTATTGGGGCTGGAGAAGGCGCATTAACGGCTGGTGAAATAGCAAGTTCTGGTGGATTTACACCTGTAGGTGGTGCTTCTTTTGGCGTTGAGCCTGGCGCAGCGTATACAACTGGCGCTGTAGGCGGTGGTGTTGCTGGAGGTGGCGGTGCATTTACAGACGCTAATCTAGGATATACAGGCGCTGCACAAGAATTAGGACTTGAAGGCTCTACAACTGGATTAACAGATTTGTCAGGCACACAAGGGTCTGCAATGCTTAATTCTATGGGTTTAAATACTTCTGGAATAAGTGCTTCTGATATTGCTACCAATGCTAATCGTGCTAGAAATTTGGCAAAGATGTTATCACCTAGTTCAGGATTACCTAATTCATTAGGACAATTAGCCCAAGGGCAAACAGGTGTAGGAAGTGCTATACCAGCAATATTGCGTGGTAATCAAAACCCATTTATGCAAACAGCGCAACAACCTATTAGAAGCGCACAACCAATGGATTTAAGTTCATTGGCTAATTTATTAAAGCAGGGATAATCATGGCAGATTTAACAGAACAACAATTAATGATGCAAGACCCAGAAGTATTGGGTTTACAACGCCAAAGACAATTAGCTAATTTGCTAACAGGACAGGCTTTTAATGCGCCACAAGGTCAAATGATTAGTGGTCATTATGTTAAGCCGTCAGGACTTCAGCAAGCATTACCTATGATTAATGCTGCTATTGGTGGATTAACTAATGCTAATTTAGATGAAAAACAAGTTGCTTTAGCAGAAGCATTGCGTGGCAAAAGCACGGCAGAAATAAACGAATATGCAAGGTTAATGAAAATAAACCCTGATTTAGCCAATGAATTTGCTAGAAGTGCTAAAACACCTGAAATAAAGGCTTTAGGACTTAAATCATTGACTCCTGAAGAATATACATTAAGTGCTGGTCAAACTCGATTTAAAGGTGGCCAAGCAATAAATACTGCACCAGAATTACCTAAATACCATGTAGTTAAAGGTAATTTAGTAAATGAACAAGGAAAAGTTATTTATGCTGCGCCTGTAACAGCAGAAGAAAAAGCCAATCCTGCTGAAGCTGGTTTGCGTAGTTCTTTCTTAAATCAAGCAACACCGCATATTCAAATTAGTCAAGCGTATCGCAAGATTGAAACTGCCCCTGATACAGCTGCTGGTGATATGTCTAAAATCTTTGGTTTTATGAAAATTCTTGACCCAGCTTCAACTGTTCGTGAAGGCGAATATGCTTCTGCTGAAAATGCAAGAGGCGTACCTGATACTGTTAGGGCGCAATACAACAAAGTGCAAACTGGTCAAAGACTTACACCTAATCAAAGAACACAATTTACTCAAGCTGCTGGCGATATTGTTAATAGCCAAAAACAACAATTTGAAGGTCAAAAGAAATATTATTCAGACATTGCTGTTAAAAATAGAATTGCACCTGAAAGCATTATTTATGACCCTTATCAAGGGCTTGATTTGCAAATCACACCACCAAAACAACCTAAACCTGTTGCCAATATTAATCAACAATTAGGCGTGCCACAAACTAATAGTGGTTGGAATATTATTGGCGTAACTCCTTCAAGGTAAAAATATGGCTCAATATACAGTTCAAGCCCCTGATGGACAAACAATTACTTTAGAAGGTCCAGAAGGTGCTTCTCAAGCGGATGTTATTGCACAAGCACAAAAGTTATACCAACCAAAAACAGAAGCCACAGTTGGGCAATTTGGTGAAACTGGTGGTGGTGCTGCCGTAGGTAGACCACAAGGCATTAATCGTACTAATATATTAGAACAACCTCGCCCATTAGAATCGGCTATGGCTGGTGCCACTAAATCCTTCGTAGACCCCTTGTTAGCTGGCGCACAATTAGCCACAGGAAATGCACCAAAAATCAATGAATTAGTGCAAAGACTTGCTAAAGAAAGTGGTCAATATCAAGAAGAAAATCCAATGGCTTATGGTGCTGGTCGTATTGGTGGTGCTGTAATGCCAGCAATGGGCGCTGCTAAAGTTATTGGTGCTATTCCTTCTTTTGCTAAATTAAATCCTTATTTGCAAGCAAGTGCCATTGGCGGTGCAGTTGGTTTAGCTACGCCTGAAGAAACAGGCAAAACAGGACAACCTTTATATCAAGAAGCAGCTAAACAAGCTACTATTGGCGCAGCATTAGGCGCACCAACACCATTACTAGGCAAACTAGCCGATGTTGGTATTCATGCTGGTAAATCACTTGCAGAACCTTTTTATCAAGGTGGACAAAACCTTATTCTTGGTCGTGCATTGCGTCAATTTGCTGGAAATGACGCAGAAAAAGCTATTGCTAATTTAAGAAATGCTAAAGAATTAGTGCCAGGCTCAATGCCTACAGTAGGAGAAGCTGCTGGAGTGCCAAGCCTTGCTTCTGCACAAAGGGCAGCAATAGGTTCTTCACCAATAGCTACAAATGCTTTAGCTAATCGTCAATTAGCGCAAAATGAAGCTAGAACTGCTGCGCTTGAAAATATTGCGCCAGAAGCTAGAGTTGTTAAATACTCTAATATTAGAGAAGAAGTAGCTAATGATTTATACGATAAAGCATTAAATGTTAAATTGGCCTTAGCGCCAGAAGATGCAAAAATTGTTGGCGAATTAGTTAAAACTCCTGCTATTTCTAAAGCAATAAATCAAGCTAAAGAAAACGCTGCTAATAGAGGCGTAGACATTGCTGACCCTGCTGGTTCTATGCGTGGCTTGCATGAAACCAAAATGGCTTTAGATGACCAAATTTCAGCCGTTAAAGCTAAATTAGAAAAGTCTGGCACAGGTGCTACAAGCGCAGAATTACGCAGTTTAATTTCTGCTAAAGACCGTTTATTAGGATTTATTGAAGATGTAAACCCTGCTTATAAAGAAGCAAGTTCTACATTTGCAAGGCTTTCTAAACCTGTCAATCAATTAGAATCTATTGCTAAATTGGCGGAAAAGTCAGTTTCTCCGCAAACTCAAAATATATATGCTGCTAATTTTGCAAGAGAATTAGATAAGGTTAAAAAAGAAGGCATTTTATCTAAACAACAATTAGCTAGACTTGAAGCAATAAGTGAAGATTTGCAAAGAGGAACATACGCTAAAACTGCTGGCGCTGGCATAGGTTCTAACACAATGGAAAAGTTGGCCTATAACAATATGCTTCAGCAAGTAAACCTTCCAAATATGCTTAGAAGGCGTGGCATGGCTGAAACTGCTGGAAACATTCTTGCTAGAGTTAGTGATGTAGGCTATGGCGGTGCAAACAAGCAATTAACAAATAAAATGGCAGAGGCTTTACTTGACCCTAAAAAATCTGCGGCATTAATGAAATTGGCGGGCAAAGCAGAAACAGCTTCTCATTTAACGCCAGAACAAGCAAATATAGCTAGAATTTTGGCAACACAAGCTGCCCAAAATATGATTAAAGGAGTTGGAAATGAGTAGAAACGGTAGCGGTACATATAGCTTACCTGCTGGTAATCCAGTAGTAACAGGCACAACCATCACAACTACATGGGCTAATACTACCCTTAGTGATATTGCTTCTTCATTAACAGGAAGCGTAGCTGCCGATGGTCAAACTCCTATGAGTGGTACTTTAAACATGGCTAACAACAAAGTTAGCGCTGTTTTAGACCCTACTTCTGCACAAGACGCTGCTACTAAAACTTATGTAGATACTGCTAATGCGTTATCCCTTTTAAAAGCAAGCAATCTTTCAGATGTTGCTAATGCTACTACTTCTCGTACTAATTTAAGCGCAGCTAAATCAGGCGCAAATAGCGACATTACTTCTATTACAGGTTTAACTACTGCATTGTCAGTTGCTCAAGGCGGTACAGGTTTAACTGCACCAGGCACAACAGGCAATATATTAACCTCTAATGGAACTGTTTGGGTTTCTTCTGCATCTACTAATGTTTATGTTGGACAACAAAGTCAAGTATTTGCAGCAAACGGAACATTTACTATTCCTTCTGGAATTACCGCACTTAAAATTACAGTACTTGGTGGCGGTGGTGGTAGCGGTAGCGCAACAAGTAGTGTTGATGATTACGGTACTGGCGGTAATGGTGGTGGTGGTGGTTATGCTACTAAATGGCTAACAGCGCTAACCCCAGCTAATACTTTAGCAGTAACTGTTGGTGCGGGCGGAACTGCTGGTTCTGGTTCTGGTGGTACTGGTGGTACATCACAAGTTGCAAGTGGAACGCAATCAATTACAACTATCTCTGCTACAGGCGGTGGTGGCGGAATTTCTGGCGGGCCAAACAGTACAGGTGCGGCTGGAGTTGGTGGTGTTGGCTCAAATGGCGACATAAATGGAAGGGGTGGTTCTAATTACTATACTAATAGTATTCTTACTAGCAATACTGCTAATCCAACTACTGCTCCTTCTTCAGGTGTTGCTGGTATTTTAGGTGCTGGCGCTACTGGTGCAATTAGAAGTGCTGGGGCTGTTTCCACAACCAATGGTTCTGTTGGTGGTACTGGTCTTGTTCTAATTGAATGGTAATAGGAAAATAAAATGACAATTCAAAATTATTTAATAATTGAAGACAATGTTGTAATTAATACTATTGTATGGAATGGTGACACCGCTACATGGACACCACCATCAAATTCTATTGTTTTAGTTCAAGAAAATATACCTTCATTAATTTGGGTTTTTGATAACAATATTTTTGATTATGTTCTTGAAGAACAAATGGGCAATGGCAGTATTGGGTTTACATGGAATGGTTCTGTTCTAACTACTAATGAACCTAAACCTGTTATTAAGGATTAACATGAACTTTACATTTACATGGATTTTAGACAAGTTTGGCTTTCAACCTAAAGTTGAAACATTCGACTTTCCTGTCAAACCTGTTGCCAAAAAAGTAGCTAAAAAGACCGTTAAAAAAGCAACTACACGCAAACCAAAGTGAGCAGACATGGGTGATTTAGACAAAGAAGTTGTAAAAGAAGCTATTAAAGAATGGCTTAATGAAAAAGTTACCCAATTTGGTTGGTTTTCTTTGCGGACTATTGGCTATGCTTTATTTGCTTTGATAGGTTACGCATGGCTCTCAACTCATGGCTTTGAAATACCAAAATGATTTTAGAAACCATTATTGGTGCTTTAGTCCCTGTAGGAATTGACGGAATTAAAAGCCTAATTGGAATGTTTACTGGCGGAGTAAAGCCTTTAAATGTTGATGACCAAATAAAACTAGACCAAAACGACATAGCAAAGCTAGAAGCTATTGCAAAGCTAGACAATCCCTATGGGCAACCTAGTCAATGGGTAATAGACCTTAGAGCCTCTAGTCGCTATCTAGGGGCATTGTTTGTCATCGTGGTAGGCATAAGCACTTTGTTCTTGCCAGTAGCCCCCGAAATTCAAAGAATAGGTATTGAAGCGGCTAACATCGCTTTTGGTTTCTTATTTGGTACTCGCATTATGGCTAACCTTAAAAAATGAGTTTTAAAGAATGTCTTGACCTTGTATTAAAGTCAGAAGGTGATTGGACAGGCCCACAGGGTCTTAAAGGCGACCCTGGCGGTGAAACCAATTTAGGCGTTACAAAGCGTGTTTGGCAAGAATATGTAGGTCACCCTGTAGATAGCCTTAAAAAGCTAACCAAAGAAGATGTAGCACCTTTATACGAACAAAAATACTGGAGGCCTTGTTATGGAGAAGTATTACCTCGGGGACTCAACTTTGTTGTATTTTCAATGGCAATTAACGCAGGGCCAGGTCGTAGCATTAAATTGCTTCAGTCAGCTATTGGATGCGTACCTGACGGAATTATTGGCCCAAGAACAAGAGAGCTTATTTCCAATAGTAATAGTGCAACTCTTATCGCAAAATTCTCAGAAGCTAGGCGTGAATACTACCGTGCATTAAAAACATTTCCAATATTTGGAAAAGGTTGGATTGCTCGCACAGACAGGGAAGAACAAGAAGCGCTTAATATGGCAAGAAATGGTTAAGTCCTTGCCAAAATATATAACCAAAAGTAGCTATAAAGAATAAAGCCCCTACAAAGCCACAAAACTCACCATACGGGCTTTTCTCAGGTCTTTGTATAGCTGTGTAGTAGTCAGGCTCTTTAAACGCTTCCTGCTGTGTTCTGTAAGTTTTGCCCATTTTGCCTACGCTGCGTGTACTCATTTAAGCAATCCTTTAAAAATTAGTTTTAAATACAAAATAAAAGAATTTTGTTTTTTTGCGTTTTTAAACAAAATTTCAAGCAAATCCCTTCTATTCATTATTTCCCCAAATCAGCTTGTAATTGGTTTTTGCGTTTTTGTTCAATATGTTGGCGCAATATAGAAATAACGCCTTCTTCTACTAGCAACTCAAGTGCTTCTTTGTCAAAATGCACCATTGCGTCTGCTGACCCATCATTGTTTTCTTTAACGACTTCAATTACTAATTTCATACAAATCCTCCCAAGGCTTAGACATTAAAACATACCCAAATATGTAATGAAATGGGTTGTATTTTTCTATTTCTTTGCGTTTTTCTTTTGCCGACAAATGCGCAATGTCAAAAATAATAGTGTTATTGTTTTTAAACATCTTTGTCCTTTAGGGCTTTAAGATAGTTTTTAAGGGCCTTGTCATCCTCTTTAAAAATCTTATTAAACATACCCCTAGTTGGATGGCGTACTGTGTATGGTTCAAACCTGCCATGAAGGACATAGTAAGAAAAAGCCCTACAAGCCCATTCATTTTCTTTACAAGACTCTGCTTGGTCGCATTTGTCGCATGGGGCTTCTGCCTCAAAGACTCTGCGTATGTATGTATCCATATTCCCCTTGAATAAAAGTAGCAAGTCAAAGTCATGTTAAATTCTGCGCACACGGCTCATTTGAACTGTATCAATGACTTGCTATGTAACTAATTTATTGAAAATTCATGCAATTTAGTATTAGGACAAACCCTATGTTGTGGTAAATAAACAACAGGGCTGTATTTGGCAGTTACCATCAATGGGCGAGAAAGCCGCAAAATTACCCAATTACTGCATCCTACATTGACGGCTTAACGCCCTTATAAATGTCCTATTTTTGCATGACTTTTTCTTGAAATTTCATGCACTTACAAGCGTTTTAAAAAAAGGTGGGGTTTCCACCCAATTCCACTTCAATTTAATGTCTGCGTGTCCAAGACAAAAGGTGAGGTGGCAGGACATCCGTGATTGTATGGTTGTGCAAAGGGGATAGCACACCCGCCACCTCTTGATTAGTTTAACCCAGTTTTTAATTTGTAAATTTTCAGTAGGGCTAAGAACATTTCGTAGCCATCTCTTAAATCCTGTTCTTTATGTTCGTATATACAAACCTCGTTTGTAGTGCCGTTTATATAGACATTGGCACACCTAGCAGTAGGCGCTAGAACCTCCCTGTAGGCTGCAAGCTGTAGTGTATGCTCTAGGTAGGGTGTTAAATCACCAGGGGATTTTTCCGTAGTCTTAAAGTCAATTACTACCCCACCGAAGTCATGGCGTGGCTTGCAATAAAGGTCGCATTTACCGCCATAGCCTTCTTGATTGACTAGACTCTGTTCAGGAATCCATAGCTGCGCCCCAAAATGCGCTGTTATAGCCTCGTCTACCTTACGGACATACGCTGGCATCTCTGGTAGGTATTCTTGGTTGTAAAACGATTCTATGAAGTCATGTATAAGAGTTCCCCTAGTCATAGCTTCTTGGGACTTTTTCTTTGCCAACTCTAGTATTCGTGCTACATAGTCTTTTTCTTCTTCTTGCAGACCTTTTGGGTTTTCCGCAGCAGCTTTAATAGCTTCTGTTTGCAACCAAGTATTTAGGCCATCTTTAGATAATTGACCATTAATGGTAGATACCGATGGTACTAATGTGCCTGGATTGGCTTTGGCATCACGCAAGGTTACTGACCGTTCCTTGCCGTTTTTACCAGTAATGGTGTAGCGTGGTGCGCCAGTTAAGGCGCAATACCAATGTTGTGACATATTTTCCCCTTTGTACTGCTTAGTTAAGTAATTCTAGTATAGCTTCTCTATCTGTGGCGGAAATGCAACAATCCGCACAAGTTTGTATAACCTCACGAAGAACAGAAGCTAAGTCATTGACCTCAAATGCTATTAACTGTCTTTCTTCATCTACCCCAAAAGGCTCTGTAGAAATAATGGCTTTATCGCCAATAACATCTTTGATGTGACTTAGCATGACCATCTCCTAAAATGGCGTATCGTTTAAAATTTCATCACTACCAGCAGGTTTAAATCCCATAGGTTCTTTTACTTTACCTACAGAAACGCTAAAAAACTTACCAGCTTTGGGTGATTCTTTTACCCATGCAGAAAACCAATGTTCTTTGCCGTCAAGCATTATGCTTCCTGTAAAATCGGGATGATTTTCTGTGGTTTTTTTGGTATTTTTAAAGAGGCTTCCTGCCCCTTCTTTCATTTGGTAGGCCATTAGATTTCCTTTGCTTTTACTACTGGTTTAGGTGACGAAGCGGCATTACCGTCATCGTCTGCTTGTACTACTCCAACTACTGCTGCTAATGCGTACCTACGCATATAGGTTAGTGCCGACCCTGCGCCCTGTGCATCAGGCTTGGTAACAGGTACAGACATTTCTTGACTAATCCATTCGCCAGACTTATGGCTAATAATGGTCGTTAAAGACATAGACTTGTCCAATTCTGAATAAAGACCTGGAAACTGCATAACTGCCAGCCCATTCGCAGAAAGAAGGTCACGACAAGCGCCCCACACAGACTCAAGGTCAGCATACTTAGACTTAAAAAAAGGATTAGCTGAGTCTTTAACCGCATGGGACATTTTTCCTTGTACTGTAGCTAAGGCTAATGTTAGGTTAGCAATGGATTCACTTTGAAGCATGGTTGCCTCCAAAAACATTACCAAAGTCGTCAAATACTGATTGGAGTAGTTCATTGCGTTTATTTTTAGGTTTACCACAAGCTGCACGAATAACATCAATATCGTCTTGTGCTAGGTCTGTTCCAAATTCCATGTTGTTTAACGCTATTTCTAAGCGTTCTTCCATTTCTAGCATTAGTTGGTTTAATTCACCCATAAAATTCCCCTTAAATGGCATAGCAAAATTGCTATATAGACACTTTAACACAGGTGTATATAAAAAGTAAATTGTTTGCAAATAAACAACATAGAAGGTAAACTTTGTGAATGGACACAAAATTAAAACTAACCGACAGCGCAATTATTGACCTTTTAGGCGGTACGGCAAAGGTAGCAAGAATGTGCAAAGTAGACTCTGCTGCCGTTTCCAACTGGCGTGTAAGAGGTATTCCTGGCGATAAATTTATGCTTTTAGGGGCAAGAATAGAAGAAGTAAGTCATGGTTTGGTAACCAGGCAAGACTTATTTCCTAAAAACTATTTCTTAATATGGCCCGAATTGTTGCCAAAGCAAAACGCATTTATACAGATTGAAGATTAATGAGTGACCCATTTGAAATACTAGAGCCAACAGTCATTAGCTTTAGTGGTGGTCGTACATCAGCTTATATGCTTTGGCGCATATTGCAGAGCAATAATGGTTTGCCAGAAGAGGCTATTGTTTGTTTTGCCAATACAGGCAAAGAAGAAGAAGCTACGCTTGAGTTTGTAAGGGACTGTGGCAAAAATTGGGGAGTAGAGATACATTGGATTGAATACCAATGGGCAGAAAAGATTGCAGACCGTTGGAAAAAAGTTACATTTGAAACTGCTAGTCGCAATGGTGAACCGTTTATGGAATTAATACATGAGTCCACAGGTTATCTTCCTAACCCAGTAGCTAGAATATGCACCGCCAGGCTCAAAATACGAGCCATACATACTTATTTAAAGTCTTTAGGGTGGAAACACAATGAAAATATGGATTGGGTAGGAATAAGGGCTGACGAAATGCGTAGGGCTGCCAAAATGGACAGAGAGCGTACCCCATTGGTTACTGCTGGGGTTACTAAGCAAACTGTAGGTGAATTTTGGAAAGCACAGTCATTTGACTTAGGTTTACCCAATATGAATGGGGTAACTATGCACGGCAACTGTGATTTATGCTTTTTAAAGCCTACTCATCAGATTATTAGCCTTATTAGGGAAAAGCCGTCTAGAGCCGATTGGTGGATAAAAGCAGAGATGTCTGTCCAGACATCGAATAAAACTTTTGGGGATGGTGGTCGGTTTCGCAAAGACCGCCCAAGTTATTCAGAGTTAAAAGCATTTGCTTTGTCCCATGATGATATGTTTCCTACAGACGAAGAAGGAATACCATGCTTTTGCGGGGATTAAACCTTTCTAATGTAACCATTTGTGCTATAGATTCGGTACAGCCTGACAAAGCCAAAAAAGCCATAGAAAGAAGCAAAAGACATATTCAATTTGGTGGTGAATTGTTTATTGACCACATGAGCATTAACAGTCGGCAAGCGTATAGCAAATTTGTCCTTCAAGAACTGCATAAATACAT
>Ga0209296_1000466_pt1 | contig 34982 bp, 52 predicted proteins | sample S_130206_EF_Meta_FD_187319 | JGI IMG/M metagenome (GOLD analysis project Ga0209296, IMG submission 187319) | Freshwater microbial communities from Lake Simoncouche, Canada to study carbon cycling - S_130206_EF_MetaG (SPAdes) (version 2) | ecosystem: Environmental > Aquatic > Freshwater > Lake ... | reverse complement strand
GTATTGTTCGTCAGTACGACATCAACAACGACCGTATGCCTTGCCGTATTGACGTTTTGTACGGATTCAGCACAATGCGTCCACAAATGGCTTGCCGCATCTGGGGCTAATCGAATGGGGCTTTGGCCCCGTTTTTTGTAACATCTTTTAAAGGAAAATATCATGGCATTACCTAATGGTTCTAGTGGCTATCAAGTCGGCGCAGGCAATACAAGCGAAGCGCTGCTGATGGTTCAAGGCGCACCTACTGCGATCACTGCAACAACTGCAACTTTAACCGGCGCTCAAATGGCCGTTGGGTTGATTACCAGCAACACTTCGGCTGACACCGTGGTTACGTTGCCTACGGTTGCACTGCTTGAAGCTGAGATTTCTAGCGCTCAAAAAGTCAACGCTGCGTTTGATTTTGCCGTTGCTGTTGATGACACTGCTTATCAACTCACATTGGCTACCGCTACTGGTTGGACTTTGCTCGGTAACATGGTGGTGTTGGAAAACACCGGCGCCTTGTTCCGCGCTCGTAAAACTGGCGATGGTTCTTGGACTTTGTACCGCATTGCGGGTTAAATTAAACGGGGGCTTCGGCCCCCGTTTTTAAAGGAACAATCATGGCAAATACAAAACCTGTTGGCGTTGCGTTTAGCGACCCCGAATTGACTTCGGGCACTACCTTAAGCGGTGCGGTAATTGATAGCAGCACAATCGGCGCAACCACGCCGTCTACAGTTGTTGGAACTACCGTTTACGCTACCACCGAAATCGGCTACAGCACAGCAGCACAAGGCACAGTAACTCAGGCAACTAGCAAATCGACTGGTGTGACTTTAAACAAGTCTGCTGGCCGCATTACTATGGATGCCGCCGCCTTGGCAGGAGCCACCGCTGTTTCGTTCATCTTGACTAACAGTTTGATTTCTACAAATGACACGATTGTTGTGTGCGTTTCTAGTAATACTACTGGTAGCGCTGCGGGGGCTTACACCACTTACGTTTCGTATTTGGCTGCTGGCTCTGCTTTGATCACGTTGCGGAATTTGACTGCTGCTACTTCATACTCTGAAGCAGTGATCATCAATTTTTCCATCATTCACGGCGCGTCTTAACCAAAAAGGGGGCTAATTACCCCCTTTTTTCATATGAACATTTATCTTAGCCACCCTGATCACGGATGCAAAGTTGCCACTATGGAACTTGAAGCTGAGTACGACGAAAAAAATGGCTGGACACGCTACAATCCAGACACGCCTTCGGAACCTGAAGCGGCTCCTGTAAACGTGCTGGAAGTTAAGCGCAAATATACTCGCAAGGCAGCAACCGAAGGAATCTAAGCATGGCAACGTACACCGCTGGCGATCAAATCAACCGAGCATTGCGCTTGTTAGGTGTACTAGCTGAAGGTGAGACACCTTCGGCAGACATGTCAAATGACGCGTTGATGGCGCTCAATCAAATGATTGATTCGTGGGACACCGAGCGATTGTCGGTTTTTAACACACAAGACCAAGTCTTTACTTGGCCCGCTAGTCAAATTACCCGCACACTTGGCCCAACTGGTGACTTTGTGGGCTTGCGCCCAGTGTTGCTGGACGACGCTACTTATTTCCGTGATCCGGGTACAAACGTGTCGTTTGGCATTAAGTTTATTAATCAGCAGCAATACAGCGGTATTGCGGTTAAAACCGTGACATCCACATATCCACAGGTTATGTGGATAAACATGGAATACCCAAATATCACAATGACGGTCTATCCAAAGCCCACACGGGACTTGGAATGGCACTTTGTATCCGTTGAAAAATTAGATGAGCCTGCCACGTTGGCAACGCAAATACTGTTTCCACCGGGCTATTTGCGGGCGTTTGCTTACAACTTGGCAATGGAAATAGCGCCAGAGTTTGGCGTTGAGCCAAGCCCTCAAGTGCAACGGATTGCTATGACCAGCAAACGCAATCTAAAACGCATCAACAATCCTGACGACATCATGTCGATGCCCTACGCGCTTGTTGCCACACGCCAGCGTTTTAACGTCTATGCCGGTAACTATTGATGAAGACACCTATTCTTGGGTCGGCCTATGTAGCGCGTAGCGTTAACGCTGCCGACGCGCGGATGGTCAACCTTTTTCCAGAGGCCGTGCCCGACGGCGGTAAAGAGCCGGGGTTTTTAAACCGCGCGCCTGGGCTGCGCCTTTTGGCAAACATGGGCGATGGGCCAATTCGTGGGTTGTGGCAATTTGGCGGGTACGGATACGTTGTGTCTGGTGAAACACTGTACAGAGTTGACAGTATTTGGAATGTTAAGTTTATTGGCACTGTTGCGGGATCGTCCGGCCCCGTCAGCATGTCCGACAACGGCACACAGCTATTTATTGCTTGTAACGGCCCCAGTTTTATCTACAACAGTCTGACGTTAGAGTTTAAACAGATCACTGATCCTGACTTTCCAGGCGCGGTTACGGTAGGTTACATCAACGGCTACTTTGTGTTCAATGAGCCAAATAGCCAGCGAATATGGATCACGCAATTGTTGGATGGCACATCCATAGACCCACTTGACTTTGCAAGCGCTGAAGGCTCTCCTGATGGCTTGGTGTCGCTTATTGTTGACCACCGCGAGATATGGTTGTTTGGAACCAATTCAGTTGAGGTCTGGTACGACGCGGGCACATCTCCGTTCCCGTTAGTTCCCGTTCAAGGCGCGTTCAACGAGGTTGGCTGTATTGCAGCTTTCTCGGTTGCCAAGCTAGACAACGGCCTTTTTTGGTTGGGTGCCGATGCGCGCGGCAAGGGTATTGTCTACCGCGCCAATGGTTACACCGCCGAACGAATATCTACACACGCCGTAGAGTGGCAAATTCAACAGTACGAAAACCTTTCAGATGCTATTGCATACACATACCAGCAAGACGGCCATTCGTTCTATGTGCTGATTTTTCCGTCAGCTAATGTTACTTGGGTGTTTGACGTTGCTACCGCGTTGTGGCATGAGCGCGCTGCGTTTATTAATGGCTCGTTTACCCGTCATCGCTCAAACTGCCAAATGGCGTATAACGGCGAAATTGTTGTGGGCGACCATGAACTTGGCAACATCTACGCGTTTGATTTAGATGTGTTCTCAGATGCTGGCGCAGTGCAAAAGTGGCTTCGGTCATGGAGAGCGCTGCCGGTCGGCACAAATGATTTAAAACGCACTGCCCAGCATTCGCTTCAGCTTGACGCAGAGACAGGCGCTATCAATTCTGATGTCACTACGCCAATTGTCATTGTTGACATTTCAAGCCCAAATGATGATTTGCTTGCTGAAAATGGTGATTTTCTTGTGTGGGAGTATGTTGACCCTGCGTCTAACGATGTAATACTGACCGAAAGTGGCAGTGAGCTTGTGCAAGAAAATGGCGGTCAACTTGTAATTGTTGACGGGCCTGCTGTTACGGGCGGCAGAATGCTAGTAGAAACTGGGCTTCCTACATCAACTGCTATTGATCCTCAAGTTATGTTGCGTTGGTCTGATGACGGCGGGCACACTTGGAGTAACGAACACTGGCGGTCAATGGGTCTAACCGGTCAATGGGGACGACGCGTGATCTGGCGTAGGTTGGGCATGACGTTAAAGCTGCGCGACCGTGTTTACGAAGTGTCGGGCACTGATACCGTAAAAATTGCAATCATGGGCGCTGAACTAAATGTAAGCGCAACCAATGCCTGATACCTCACCGAACATTACCAAGATACCTTCTGCGCGAGTGGCATTGCTTGACACGCAGACGGGTTTAATTTCGCGGGAATGGTTTCGATTTTTTAACAACATATATGTGGTATCAGGCGGTTCTACATTAGGTGTTGCCCAAATAGCCAATGGGGGAACAGGCGCGGATAACGCAACGCAAGCACGTATAAATTTAGGTGTGGGTACAGGTAATGGAAGCGTTACAAGCGTAACTGGCGTTGGAGGTGCAAACGGTATTACTTTGACAGGTACTGTAACAACTGCGGGTAATTTGACGTTAGGTGGTACGTTATCAAATATTAGTTTACCTTCGCAAACAACTGGCAACTTAGACGCCTCACTTCGACTTGATGGTGCCGTGCCCATTGCCAATGGCGGCACAGGTTTAACAGTGCGCCCTACGGTTGTCACCAAAGTCGCCGACTTTACGCTTGCTGATACTGAAGGCTGGGTCATCAACAACAAGTCCGGCTCGACTTGTACGGTCACACTTCCTGCTGCGTCATCAGCGCCAGGCCGCGTGGTGACGTTTAAGAATTTGCAAACTCAGACGCTGGTATCAGCGTCGAGCAACGTCGCACCTATTGGCAGCGCCACGCCGGGCACAGCAATCCTTGCCGCCACCGTGGGTGCATGGGCGACGCTTGTATCTGACGGCACAAACTGGGTGGTGATGGCATCATGATCACAGTAACCTACGGTAAAGGATTTGATTTTGCGTTGCCTATGGCCAAAAAAGTCACGGCGCTTCAAAACGAACTACTAAAAATGCCACAGGCTGACATTGTTACAACGCACACGTTTCTGCTGGGCATCTATGAGCGAGCGATTACGATCCCCGCTTGGACCGTGCTGACGGGCGCAGAACACAAGACTTCATATCGTGTGCGGTTAGAAAAAGGCACAATTGCTGTCAACACAGACGACGGCGTCAAGGTTTTTACCGCGCCGTGTGAGTTTGAATCTAAAGCTGGAATGCAACGTGCAGGCCGCGTTTTTGATGAAGAAGTAGTTTGGGTAGACATTTACGACAACCCTGACAACTGCACCGACCTTGCGGTTCTTGAAGACCGGCTGTACGTTGCCCCCAAGTGCGGGTTGGCCGACAGTCGGACAGATGTTCAAAAAGCACAAATTGATTACGGATTATTTTTGCACCAGTTAGGCATAACAGACGCCGACGTAGCCAAGATAGCGCAAATTGAATCAGACCTGATTGACATGCCAGAGGGGTTCTTTGTAGAACTTAAACCTTCCAGCATTCACGGCCTTGGGCTTTTTGCGACCAAAGACTTTGAGGCGGGTGACACTGTTTGTCCGGGTAGACTTGACGGAAAGCGTACCCCTGGCGGAAGATTTATCAATCACTCCTTAAACGGTAACATTCGGCCAGAGTTGGTTGGGGATAACATATTTGCCGTTGCTTCGCGTAAAATCACCGCAGGCGATGAATTGTTAGTTGACTACAGAGCATCAATGAGAGTCAATTTTGGCTTTACGATGCAAGGAGAAACATTATGAGTGCATGGGTTGCTGGCGCAGTAGTTGTTGGTTCCGTTATTACATCGAACGCGTCAAAAAGCGCGGCCAACACCCAAGCCGCCGCCGCTGCTGCGGCGGGCGATGTATCGCTAGAAGTTGCTGAAAAGCAAATTGCTGCTCAAAAAGAAACATTGACGACGCAACTTGCGGCTGAAAAAGAATCGCTTGATAAACAACTTGCTGCACAACAAACCGCACTTGATAGGACGTTAGCGGCTCAAAAGTTAGCAGCAGATACCGGAAACACGGTAGCTAAAGACATGTTGAACCAGCAGTTAGGCGCGCAGCAAAGAGCGCTTGACCAAACGCTTGGATTGCAACGAGAGATGTTCAATAAGCAAATTGAAAATCTAAGCTCGTACAAAGAGGCAGGCGAAGCAGGCCAAACTCGTTTATTGGAATTGTTGGGTTTGGGCGGCGACAAAAAAGCGCCAGGTTTTGGCTCTGCCACTACTGCTTTTAAGCTTGAAGGGTTTGATCCCAGCACACTGTTTAAAGAATTTGTTGATACAACAAAACAAGAAGCAGACCCCGGCTATGCGTTTCGTTTGGCCGAAGGTCAAAAAGCTATTGAGCGTTCGACTGCGGCTAGAGGCGGTTTGCAGTCTGGCGCTGCGCTCAAGGCGGCTGCTGAGTACGGGCAGACTATGGGTTCGCAAGAATACCAAAACGCGTTTAACCGTTCCCAAGCCGCAACTGCCGCCGCGTTTGACCGTTTTCAAGCCAATAAAGCTTTTCAAGCGCAAGAGTACAGCAACGCTTTTAACCGCTTTACTACCGAGCGCGGAAATCAATTAGGCGCATTGCAGTCATTGCAAGGCGTAGGTCAAGCTGCTGCTGCGGGGCAAGCTGCTGCTGCGGGTGGCTTGTCTGCTGGCGGTTCACAAGCTATTCAAAGTGCTGGCGCAGGCGCAAGCAACGCGTATGGTAATTACGGTGGGGCTGCGGGCAATATCGCCGCACAGCAAGGTGCGGGTAATGCTGCTGCTTACGGTAATTTTGGAAATAGCATGTCAAACGCGTATGCTGGTTCTGGTGCCGCGCGTCAAAGTGCTTACGGTAATTTTGGCAGCAACTTAACCAATATCTACGGCAATCAAGGCGCGGGTCAGATCAATGCAATTACTGGTGCGGCCAACGCAAGGGCAGCGGGACAAATTGGTTCTGCAAATGCAATTAACTCCGGTATTGGTATGGGCTTAAACTTATATGGCATGAACCAGCAAAACGCGTTGTTGAACAAATATTTAAGCACACCCCGCGTAGCCTTATAGTAAGGAACAAAAATGCCACTCGATCCCAACATTATTCTTGGCGCAAGACCCCCGCAAATTGACTTTGCGCAGCTTTCGCCAATGAACGCGTTGACAAACGTGATGAAGTTTAAACAGGCTGACCAAGAAAGCCAAATGAACGCGCTAAAACTGCAAGAGTATGAGCGCGCGCGTAATGAAGAAGAAGGCTTGCGTACTTATTTGGAAAAAGCTGATTTGTCTACTCCCGAAGGGCGAACGGGGGTTAATAGATTTGGCAAAACTGGTTTAGCTTATGGCAAAGCCTTGACCGAAGCCGAAACGGCGGGCTTGACGCAAAAAGAAACAAAGTTCAAAATCCAAAAAGCAAGAAAAGATTTTCTTGCACAGGTGCAACGCGACACAAGTCAAAACCCTTCTGACGCCAATATTACAGCGTATAAAGAAGACTTGATGGCTAACGACCTGTTTACTGACGCTGAAAAGGCGCAGATGGTTGCAAGTGTTGACCGAATTTTGGCTATGCCGGTTGACCAACGAACAGCATTTATGGCAAGTCAAGGCGCAAGCGCAAGCGAATTGAAACCGTCAAATATACAAGTTAACCGATACGGTCAAACTGACGTAATGCAAATAGCACCGTTCACTAACAAAGTCACACCGCTTGGCACCTTTGCCGATGTTCCGTTGCCTGCTGCTGTTCAAGCACAAAAAATGGCAGTCGCTGAAAAAGGTGCAACAAAAGTGTCTCTTAGCACTGAGAAAAAATATGGTGAAAAATTAGCAGGAAACATAGCAGATCGCGATGATGCTAAGTTAGGTGCAGCAGAAAAAGCGCCTGAATTGGCGGCGGGTGCCAATCGAATTATTGACTTGGTAAAACAAGGCAACTTATTTGTTGGCCCTGCTTCAACTATTAAGTTAAACATTGCGCGCGCGCTAAACGTAGCAGGCGCAAGCAACGAAGAGAAAATTGCCAACACCGAATCGCTTATCTCCGCTTCAGGGCAAGGCACTTTGAACGCAATTAAAGACGCTGGTTTGGGTACTGGGCAGGGCTTTACCGACAAAGATCTTGTCTTCTTGCAAGGTATTGCAGGGGGCACAATTGACCTTACGCCGCAGGCACTTACGCGGTTGGCCACGCTTCAACACCAAGCTGCTACTCGCAGCGTACAAGCTTGGAACACTCGGTTTAAAGATATACCTCAATCGTCAATTGAAGGTATGGGGCTTCGTACTGCCCCCGACGTGCCGCCGTTATCTTCTGTCAAAAACAGCGCGTCACGCCCAGAAGGCGTTGGCCCTAATTGGACATATGAAAGCGACGCAAGCGGCAACAAAGCATGGGTAAGCCCAGACCGTAAATCATTTAAAGAGGCAAAATAATGGGTTTTGATCTCAGCACCGCCGCGCCAGTCGCAACTGGTGGATTTGATCTTAGCACCGCAAAACCAGCGTCAAGCGGCGACGGCATTCCTACGAAGCGCCGATCATTTTCAGATGTACCAGGTGAAGCGTTAGCTAACGTAGGGACAAGCGCGGCAAATTTTTATAAAGGTTTGATTACCGCAATTACAAACCCTGTGCAAACAGCAACAGGCATATTAGATGTTGGCGCGGGCGCGCTGCAAAATTTGTTGCCTAAAGAACTTGTTACTTTGGTCAACCAAATTGACAACAACCCTGAAGCAGCCAAACGCGCCGTTGATACGGCAAACGCTGTTGGCGGCATGTTTAAAGACCGCTACGGTAGCGTCGAAGCGCTAAAAAACACTTTGGCCACTGACCCTGTTGGCGCAGCGGCTGACCTGTCCACATTGTTTAGTGGTGGCGCGTCAGCAACGGCCCGCCTAGCACCCGCAGCGTCTAAAGTAATGGGCACTGCGGCCAAGTTCACCAACCCATTGGCACCTGTTACTGCGGCGGCTAACTATGGGCTGGCGCTGGGTGCCAAAGGCGCAGGCAATGTAATTGACGCAATATCGGGCGAACGTGCAGCAACACGCGCAGGCAGTATTGTGCGTAATGCGTTGACTGAAGACGGCAGAGCGCCGCAAAACTTAGCCGCCGCGCAAAATGCGTTGGCTAATGCGCGCCCAGATATGACCGTGCGACAGGCTTTGGCCGATGTGCCGTCACCACAAGTTCAATATCTTGGCGAAACTGTTCAAGCTAAAACCGCACCTGGTAACGCGCTGTCCGTAGCGCAAGCACAAGAAACAAACCGCATGGCGCAGTTGCAAGGGATCACACCTGATTTGCAAGCCGCAGAACTTGCGCGGACAAATGCGTCTAGGCCGCTTTATAACGCAGCCACATTACCATTAACGCCGGTTAACACCGCGCCGCTGACGCAACAAGTTGATGCAATTTTGGCGGCAAACCCCGGCAACACTAAGCTGGTGTCTGCGTTAGAACAAGTAAAAACAGGTTTACAAGCAAGCAGTAGCGCAGAACAAGTGTCTTCGGTGCTAGATAACCTTAAAGATTTGATTTCTAGTAAAGACAATAAATTTATCGTTAGCAACTTGGTTGACGTTAAGAAAACAATTGAGCAAGCCTTGCCAGGGTATGAACGCGCCCAGCAAGTCTTTGCCGCCGCATCGCCCCCAGTTAACCAAGCTAAAGTTTTGGGCGCAATGCAAGACGTCCTCGCGCAACCCCTCGGCGCTGGTGAACGCGCTGGGCCATTTATGACTGCATTAGGGCGCGGCGAAACTGCACTGCTCAAGAAATCAACTGGTGCGGCAAGGTACGACGATCTAAGTCAAGTACTGTCGCCACAACAAATGGGTGTGGTCAAAGGTATTGAGTCTGAGTTAAAACGCAACGCCGAAGTTGTGCGTCAAACGCAAGCTGGCGCAGATGCCATGAAAATAATCATGGAAGCTAACCAATCCAAGTTTCGTTTGCCTAGCTTTTTAGATGTCAAAGTAACGGTGACAAACCAAATGCTGGACATTTTAAAAGACACAATGAGCGCAAACGTGCTGAAGGAACTTGAAAAAGGTTTTGCGTCTGCAAAAGACTTTGAAACACTTCTGAAAAAAGTCCCTGCGTCGCAACGCCTTGATGTGCTTAGGGCTCTTGGCCAAGCCAACTTAAGCCCAACTAAGTTAAACGTCATCACGCAAACACAAAACGCCCTTGCGCCCGCGCAAGAAAACCAAAACGCAATGCGAATTGAACTGCGCGGCATGGCGCCACAATATGATTGACGATACACCCACCAAGATAGCAGTACACGAAGCGGTTTGCGCCGAACGCTACGCGGCCATTGAGAAGTCATTCATTGACGGCGACAAGCGTATGACGCGGATTGAGTACCTAATCTACATTGTGATTGTTGCCGTGCTGTTTGGCCCAGGCGTTGCTGGCGAGCTTATCAAAAAAATCTTGGGGTTGTAAATTGATCCGATCACCTTGGCTCTTACCGCAATTGCTGGCATCAAGCAAGGAATTGCAATTTACAAAGACGCCAAGGCTACAGGCTCAGACCTTTATAAAGTAACCAAAGAAATTTCTGGGTTTATTGGGCAGTTCTTTGAGGCGCATGAAGAAGTCAAGAAAGAAGTTAAGCGCCAAGAACTTAACCCACCAAAAGAAAAATCTCTCAAGGCGCAGGCACTTGAAAACGTGTTCAACCAGATTGAACTTGAAAGACAGTCAATTGAGTTGCGTGAGTTTTTGATTTACCACACAGATCCAGCGTTGGGTGCAGTCTGGTCAAGGTATGAAGCAGAATACGCCAAGTTGGCAAAGAAGCATGAGGAAGAAATAAAGCAGGAAGTAATTGCAGAACGGAAAAGAAAATGGCAACGTCAAAAGCGGCTCGACAAACTGGCGGACGAAGCGTTAATTTTCGGAGCAGCCCTGATCGTGATTCTGGAAATCTGGGCGTTGATGTACCTAATTCATCGCAGTCGGGAAATATAGTTCTCATCATATTGTTGATGATCTTGATCTGTCTTTTCCTGCCTTTGATGGTCAGCTTGTATTTTGATACCCTCACAATACAAAAGAAAGCGGAACGCATAGAGACTAGGATTGAGAAGATGTTGAAAGAATTAGAGAAAAAGGACAAACAATGAGCGAAGAAAAAATTCAAGCAATGGAAAGCAAAGGACAGTTGATTGAAAAAATCACATTTGCTTTGTTGCCTTTATTGTTTTCTTGCGTCGTTTACCTTATGTCGGCGTTGTCTAATCTAGCCCATGAGGTCACCATCCTTAACAGCAAAATTAGCTTGGTGGTGACTTCAGACAACAAGCAAGCCAGCAATACAGGTGCTGAGTTGGCTAGGGAAAAGTTACGCCAAGACTTGGAAAAAGAAATCCAACGCAACCGTGACCAGATTGCAGAAAATAGAATGCACATTGCCATTTTGGAAGAAAAAACCGTTGTCAGCAAACCCATAAAAACTTTGACAGGAAAGGACTAACATGATTCCAATAGTTGCATCCCTCCTCGGTAGCCTAGCCCAAAACGGGTTGACGTTGCTATCCAGCGCTATCCAAGCCAAGGGCAAAGAAGTCGTCGAGCAGACGCTTGGCGTGAAGATCTCTGACAACCCAAGCCCTGAAGAGGTCAGCAAGCTGCGCCAATTGCAGTATGACCACGAAGAGCGCTTGCTTGAGCTAGGCATTGAGAAGGCCAAGATGGAGTTGGCTGAACTAGAACTGTTTGCCAAGGCCGCGCAGAACGACGCGGATAACATCACCGACCGCTGGGAAGCGGATATGGCGTCTGACTCCTGGCTATCTAAGAACATCCGACCCATGTCGCTGATCGCCATCTTTTCGGGTTACTTCTTGTTTGCCATGATGTCTGCCTTTGGGTACAACGCAAACGAGTCCTACGTCACCTTGCTGGGTAACTGGGGCATGTTAATCATGGGCGCGTACTTTGGTGGACGCACGGTTGAGAAACTCGCAGAAATGAGGAAGAAATGAGCTTAAGCACTGAACAAGCTGCATTCCTGTTGGATGCCTGCAAACTGATCCAATACGCCACCGACCAAGGCTTTGTGGTCACCGGCGGCGAACTGGCGCGTACCCCCGAACAGCAAGCCATCTACTTTAAAACTGGCCGCTCCAAGACTATGAACAGCATCCACTTAAAACGCTGCGCCATAGACTTGAACTTCTTCAAGGACGGCCAGATTATTTGGGATAAAGCGGTTCTTGCGCCTCTCGGCGCGTACTGGGAGTCGTTGTATCCAAAGAATCGTTGGGGTGGGAACTTCTCCAATCTGGTGGATTGTCCTCACTTTGAACGTGTGCCAGCACCATAACAAAAAGAATCAGCGTCCCCGCGCCGATGACGGCCCCAATGGCCAAGGCAAATATGGTTGCAATCATGTCTTCTCCTTAAAGTCGTAAAACCAATCGTCCCCCGCGCTCCACTTGCGTGTGCCGTCTACCGTCCAAAATTCTTTTGCGGCCTGAAAGTCTGGGAACTTTGTCTCGGCAGGGATCAGGCTCTGGTCATACCACAGGCACCTGTTGTTAGGTTGACAGGCAAACTGGCCGTTGTCAAGCGCAATCCAGTTAAAGGACTTGTGCTCTTCGGCCTGCTCGGTAAAGCCCGTATCCACTTCCATGCCATCAGCGCAGAAGTCCACGGTAAACAAGTAACGACCAAAATACCATTCTTTGTCTTTGCCTAAAAACTTCACGCCTAAGTTACGCAAGCCAATTTTTTCAATAATGGTAAACCGGTAACCCATGCAGTCCCACAACTGCAATGCGTCGATGGACAAACTACCGTGATCTTCTTTCCACACGTAGGCGTGGATAGGTAGCTTGTCGTACAGCGCGCCATACGCTGGCAGTAGTGACTCAATGCGGAACACCTGGCCGCGCAGGGCTTTAAGGCTGACCCAAATTGCAGGCTCTAATTCGCCGTGCCCTTTGTGGTCGTTGTATAAAAATTCACGCTTTACAAAACATTTAATCGGTGGCAATGACGCCACGATATAACTCATTTAATTAAACTCCTATAAGCGTTCATGGCATCTTTCAAATCATTCTGCAATTGTTCAATGTGGTTTTGCTGCTCTTGCATCTTGGCGTAAGCCTCAGCAGCAAACTTGGCCAAGTTCTCTTGGCTCCATGTGTTAAACGCGGGCATCTTTTTTCTCCTGTAGAAGTTTTCTTAACCATTTGCCTCCCCCTAGCTTCACCCATTGTTCGTATTCGCTTTGCGTCAAACGAACGCCAATGGCCTTGCCGCTTTTAGTTAACTCAGTTTTTTGTCTCGGCATCTTTTCTCATCTTCACTATTGAATCTTGAAATCTGTACTCACAACTGTGCTTGTCGCCAGCTTGTTTAGTTAAGAACACCAGCTTGCAATCGGTGCAATACCACGCCGCCCCTTGTGCAACGACAGTCGTTTTGTTTTTAATCCTGCCAAAAAATGTTCTTATACGTTCAAGCATGTGTCCTCCATCGTTTACACAAATCTTTTGCTTCCTTGCTCTTTGGCTTTTGGTCGCACATTTCACTAATGGATCTCTCTTTTGCTTTTTGTTTTAGCGTCGGGGGTGGCGGCGGGTCAGGGAACAAACCATTGAACCCCACTGTGCCTAGCACAGCACTGAGAATAAGTCGGTCAATCATGGCGTCCCCTTCTCAGTACCTGTACTTAGGCGCGCAAGTCACGTCAACAACAACGTCTGCTGTGTGGTTGTTAATCTTGCGCTTAGAAAAAATCATCACGGCGCGAAGGCCAGAGACTTCGCATTCCTGCACGGCCAAGATCACTTCGTTGCGGCTCATGGCTTGAATGTCCTTGTCCAAGATCAACTTCTGTTGCGTAGTGCCGCTTGGCGCGTCATCAAAAAGACTGGCGTTCCAAGATGATCCTGCGGCGCAGCCGCTTAAAAGTAAAAAAAGAAAATATCTCATGGCCGTTTAGCCTCCTGTAAAAGTTCAATACGTTCACGCGACGCCCGCAGCACGGTGTAGCGTTGGTGCAGACGCTCCAACACCGCCACGCGCTTGGCGTTGCCTCGTTCATGGGTCAGCATGTCTAAAACCTCTTGCTCATCAAAAGTCTTAAGCTCCTTGTTTAATTGTCGCCAGGTGAGTTGCAATTTTGTCCTCCAGTTGTTTGATTGTTTTCATGCTCTTGTTCAACTTACGCCAAGCGGCATTGAAGTCGCGTTGGTATATTTTGTTGATAGACTTCTCAGCCCTGAGTTGGGTCTTCCAGTTATTTAATCTCACTTCAGTTCCTCCATTGCAATATCCGATACGGCGCGTTTGTCATGCAGCGCACCCCAAATCTTTTCGTCAATAGTTTTGTTGGTCATCATCACGTAGACCCACACAGCGTGTGATTGGCCTGACCGGTGCAGACGACCAACGGTCTGTTCGTACAATTCCAAACTCCACGGCAAGGACAAAAACACCATGTGACATCCTCCATGTTGTAAGTTAAGTCCGTGGCCTGCTGACTTAGGGTGAACGGCAAGCAGTCGCACGTCACCGTTATTCCATCGCGTGATTGCATCAGCGTCGTCCAGCGTGGTGACTTTAAATCGACGTTGAATCTCGGCGAGTTCTTCTTGGTACTGGTAGACCAAGATAGTATTGGCATGTTGGTTTTCATCTAGTAACTCCTCAAGCCGGTCAAATTTATGGGCGCTAAACCATACGGCGGTTTGCGTAGAATCGAACCTACCGGCAATTTCGGAGGCAGTCCTACGTGTGTCGTACACAAACCCACTGGCCATCTGTTGCAATTTGCCAGTTACCACACCCGCATTTATCGCGGTGACGTCCAGCGCTTGAAAGTCTTTTTTCATCTTTTCGTAGGGCTCGCGGTCGTCTAGGTCGCACCGCACCTCGACGACGTGCAGGGGCGGCAGCTTGTCCTTGTACTCGCCAGCATCCAAGACATAAGTTGCAGGCTTGATGCGCTCCATGACCTTGGCCAGCGATCCAACACGCGGCGCCCACTCACCAAAGTCTTTGTTGATCAGCACAAAATACTGTTGCATGAACGCGCCTTTGGATCGACCCAATAAAGCAGTAGATACTATCTTGCACTGGCCAAAGACGTCTTCTAATCCGTTGCTGGTGAAGCTACCGGTCAAGCCCCAGCGGATATTGATGTGGTCAATTTTGAGCGCCTTGAAACGCGCGCCTGATGGGTTCTTCAAGCGCGTCAATTCGTCAAACACAATTGCATCAAAACTTGCTGTGGGTAGCGTAGCAATGTTGTCGTAGTTGCTGACCACAATCTGCGCGTCAGAACGTAACGCAGCCAAGCGCTGCTTAGGTGTGCCCACCGCCACGGCCAACGGTACGTTGGGTGCCCACTTGAGTTGCTCAACTGGCCACACGTCGGTACAGACGCGCTTGGGCGCCAGAACAAGGAAGCGCTTGGCCACACCGTCGGCCAGCATGTCCTGCATGGCTGTGAGGGTGATGGCCGTCTTGCCAGCGCCAACAGGTGCCAAGATCATGGCCCGGTCGCGCTCATACAAAAAGTCAGCCGCCTCATTTTGGTAAGGTCGTAATGAATAAGTCAATCTGTTCCTTTGTCCACAAACACGCATACTTCTGATTTAAGGCCGTCATGTCATCCGCAAACAGCTTTTGCAACCCCGACAGCCTGCCACCCTTGGTCTTCAACTCCACAAACCATGTACTGCCATCAGGAAAACACGCAATCCTGTCAGCGACGCCTTTGCGACCTGGTGACGTGAACTTGTACGTCTTGCCACCAATGCGCTCAACCGCCCATACAAAATGATTTTCAATTATTTTTTCTCTCATGTCAAAAAGTTTAGCACAGTTTTATTTTCTATGCTATAGTTCAGTCTCAATCAACTAAAGGAGAGTTCAGTGAACCACAGTAATATTGTCGGCGGCTCAACCGCCAAGCGTGTTATGAACTGCCCAGGCTCAGTAGCCTTGGTGCAAAAGATGCCACCCCAGCCCAGCAACAAGTACGCCGATGAGGGTACGCTGTTGCACAACGTCATCGCTGAACTTGTGATGTCGGACAAACACCCTGAAGAGTTTTTGCACACCAAGTACAACGATCAAATCCTTACCTTGGAATTGATCGACAACAAGCTGGTGCCAGCCCTTGCGGCGCTGGACGTAATCGACCCCAACAAGGAGATGGAAATTGAAGCTGAAACACGCGTTGGCTTTGGCGATTTACTACCTGACGTGTTTGGTAGCACTGATCTTATCGGTCGCATTGGCAAACGCGCTGTTGTACTTGATTGGAAGTTTGGCGACGGCGTTGCTGTAGAGGTAGAAGAAAATCCGCAACTGATGTTCTACGCCGCTGCCGCCATGCGTACCGAAGAAACCAAGTGGGCGTTTGATGGTGTCGAAGAAATCGAATGCGTGATCGTGCAGCCACCCCAAGTCAAGCGCTGGGTGACCACACCCGCTCGCATTGCCCAGTTTGAAAAAGACTTGATAAAAGCAGTCAAGCTGGCGCAACAACCGAATGCTGAACTGAAGATCGGCGACCACTGCCGCTGGTGCGCGGCCAAGCCCATCTGCCCACAGATGACCGGCGCAGTAGACCGCGCTTTGAAGACCAGCATCGATGGTTTGGACGCGCCCACAATCAGCGCGTATTTAAAGAATGCTGATATGCTAGAGCAGTGGATCACTGACTTGCGAGCCTTAGCGTTGCAGATGCTTGACTCAGGCGCAAGACTCCCCGACTACAAGTTGGTGGCCAAACGTGCCATCAGACAATGGACTGACGAAGACAAGGCTAAGGTCGCTTTGTTTGCGTTCGGTCTGACAGAATCTGAAGTGATGGAGACTTCGATAGTCTCTCCGGCCAAGGCTGAAAAGGCGCTCAAAAAGCGCAAGAAGGCATTGCCGGACGATCTAGTCGTCGCCATCTCTTCGGGTAACACTTTGGCCAGCGCAGACGACCCGCGCCCCGAAGTGATGATCTTGGGTAAGCAATTGACCGCTGCCCTCTCTAAACTTCAATAAAGGAAAAATCATGTCCAATCTAGTAGCGTTCTCTCAAGCTGGCTTGCCAGCAGTCACCACCCTCTCTTCCGCTTTGCGCGCGATCCAATCCGATGTCGGCCCAGCCGGTACAGCTATCCTTAAAATGGATAAAACTGGCCACTGGGTCTTTGGTGCTGATCAAACCGAAGTCGAAGACGACAGCAAGTGGGCAGTCAACCCCTTCTCTTTCGTCCACGGCTTTATTGCTTGGGGTGATGGTGAGGTGTTGGCCGAGAAAATGGCCAGCGTCAGCCAGCCATTGCCCGAACTCGACGAAGCGCCCCCAGGTGCTAAGAAGGGTTGGGAAACTCAAGTGGGCCTAAGCTTGAAGTGCATCAGTGGCGAAGACAAAGGAATGGAAGCGCGTTACACCACGACCTCGGTCGGCGGTAAGAAAGCGGTTCAAGCCATTGCAGTCGCCTTGGCCGAACAAGTCGATAAAGATCAAACCAAGCCAGTGGCTATTGTGCGTCTGCGTAAAGACCACTACGCCCACAAGTCCTACGGCAAGATCTATACGCCTGTCTTTGAGGTAGTCGAGTGGATCAGCATGGACGGCGAGCCTGAGCCCGCCCCCAAGGTTGAAGCACCAGCAGGCCGTCGTCGTCGGTCTGCCTGATGACTCTTTGGGTTGACTTTGAAACCCGTAGCGCCTGCGACCTAAAAGCCGCAGGCGTTTACAACTACGCTCAGGACGCCAGCACCGAGGTGCTGTGCATGTCCTACGCTTTTGGTGAAGATGATGTGCAGACATGGCTACCCAGCCAGCCTTTCCCCGAAGCATTACGCAACCACACCGGCATGATCTACGCCCACAACGCAGCGTTTGAGCGCCTGATCTTTTGGTACGTGTTGCAAATAAATTTTAAGCTGGAGCAGTTCTACTGCACCGCTTCGCAAGCCCGCGCCAATTGCGCGCCTGGCTCGCTGGAAGACGTTGGCCGCTTTGCTGGCGCGTCTATGAAGAAAGACCACCGTGGTGCCCAACTGATCCGCTTGTTGTGCATACCCCCATTTAAAGAAGATCCCGCGCTCATGGCCGAGATGATCCAATACTGTGAGCAGGATGTCCGTGCCATGCGTTCGATCAGCAAAGCCCTGCGCCCGCTGTCAGAAGATGAACTGGCCGACTACCACGTCAACGAGCGGATCAACGACCGTGGCGTGTTAGTGGACGTGCCTTTGTGCCATGCAGCCGTCAAGTTTGCCAGTGACGAATTGATTGAGATTGAGCAGATCGTGGCCGAGGTCACCGAAGGCGCGATCACTAGCGTCAGATCCCCTAAGATGCGTCAGTGGGTGATTGACCGTGTAGGGCCACAAGCGCTCAAGCTGATGGAGTCTTACAAGGACGGCGAGAAGAAATATTCGATTGACAAAACTGTGCGGGCTAACTTGCTTGCGATGGAGAACGCCGATGAGATACCGCCCGCTGTTGCCGAGGTCATCCAATGCGCCGACGACCTATGGGCGTCTTCGGTTGCGAAGTTCAGCCGCCTTGCAAGCCTTGCAGACGTCGAAGACCACCGAGTGCGAGGTGCTTTCGTATTCGCGGGAGGGTCAGCCACTGGTAGAGCTTCAAGCTACGGAGCCCAAGTTCATAATTTCACTCGGAAATGTGCTAAATCGCCCGAAGACGTTAGAGTTGCAATGGTCAGAGGCCATTCAATTGTTCCACAATTTGGAAAGCGCGTTACTGATGTCCTCCGAGGAATGCTCAGGCCCGCACTGATACCAGCTAAGGGAAAGTCCCTAGTCGTGGCCGACTGGTCATCCATCGAAGCCCGCGCCAACCCGTGGCTGTCCAACTGCGCGGCAGGCGAGCGTAAGCTGGCCATCTTTGCCCAAGGTGACGACGTGTACAAGGTCAACGCCGCCGCTACCTTTGGCGTGTCGGTCGATCAGGTAACCGGTGAACAGCGCCAAATTGGCAAAGTCCAAGAGTTAGCCTGCGGCTTTGCCGGTGGCATCGGTGCCTTTGCTGCGATGGGCCGCGTGTACGGCGTACATCTACCTGAATCGGACGCCAAGCGCATGGTGGACGGCTGGCGCAGAGCCAACCCCTGGTCGGTGCCGTACTGGCAAAACCTAGAAGAAGCCTACACCCGCGCCATGCGAAACAAAGGCCATGAATTCAGCGTGGGGCGGGTTACCTATCTGTTTGACGGTCAGCACCTTTGGTATGCTTTGCCCTCTGGACGTGTGCTTTGCTACCCTTTTGCCAAGCTGGAAACCGACGGCGTGACCTACGCCAAGGCCGCTTGGAAACCGGCAGCAGATGCAAAAGAATGGCCGCGCGCAAGGTTGTGGAAAGGGCTGGCGTGTGAGAATATCACCCAAGCCACCGCCAACGATTTACTGCGTTACGCCTTGCGCCAGCTTGATGACGTGGTACTTCATGTGCATGACGAAATAGTGTTAGAAACTGACAGGCCACAGGAAATGGCCGAAAGATTGGAACGTGTGATGTGTACGCCACCTAACTGGGCTAAGGGTTTACCCCTTGGTGCAGAGGTGGCGATCATGTCTGTATATGGCAAATAAAAGCCCGCTGGCAGGCGGGCTTGTAAGGGAGCACTAACTTGAACTTTTTGGACTTTATCATAAAACTCGCCCCGACCGGCGAGACTGCACTTATTGTGCATCAAAAACCACAGTTGAAAAACGGCGAAATTCAACTCCACGCCGACGGCGCAGTCAAGTGCACATGGCCAGCGCACTTACCCACCAAGGGCACCAAGGCAGGCCAAGCATGGTACGGCAACACCGCTAGCTTTATTGTTGACCGCTTTACCGATGGCCGCGTGTCAGCGTCAGCAGTCAATTGCGAGTACATCCTGGTGATGATGCTGGACGACATCGGCACCAAATCCAAGACGCCCCCGCTTGCGCCCACTTGGATTATGGAAACGTCCGAGGGTTCCTTCCAGTGGGGCTACGTCTTCAGTGAGCAGCCGACCAAAACCGAGTTCAGCGCCGCCATTCGCGCCATTGCTGATGCAGGCTACACCGACCCAGGCGCCTGCAACCCTGTGCGTAACTTCAGGCTCCCAGGCTCGGTTAATTTGAAGCCTGAGCGCAACCAATTTGAGTCCCGCTTGGTCGAGTTCCACCCTGATCGTGACTACACCCTGACTGACATCTGCACCGCTTTGGGTGTGGTGCCGGTCGAGGCCGACTCGCTCACCCTACGCCCCATCAGGCTGTCCGATGATGGCGCCGACGACGTCATGGCGTGGCTGTCCCAGCAGGGCCTGCTGCTGTCTAGACCCAACGGTGAGGGCTGGGCTGGCGTGATCTGCCCCAACTCAGCAGAGCACAGCGACGGCAACCCCGAAGGCCGCTACATGCCCGCCAACCGCGCATATTGTTGCCTGCACTCGCACTGCGTAGACTTTGACTCCCGCTTGTTTTTGCAGTGGGTGGCCGACAATGACGGCCCCGCCCACACCCCCGGCCTGCGTGAAGAATTGCTGGCGCAGGCGATGGACGCGGCACTGTCCAAGATCACCCCCACGGTCGAATACCCCAACGAAGCGGCCAAAATCGTCGCCGAGGTCGAGCGCAAAGAGCTTGGCCGCATTGAGAAGTCAGAGTGGTGGAACCGCTTTGCGTACGTCCAAGCAGACGACGCATTTTTTGACATGCAGGACCGCCGCGAAATCAGCCGGTATACCTTCAACGCTTTGTTTCGGCATATCGACTGCAAGTCGGTTCACAATGCCAAGCGCCGCGTTGAGGCCGCTACGTCGTTCGACGAAAACCGCCAAGCTAAGGGAGCCAAAGCGCTGGCCGGTATCACCTACGCAGCAGGCGCGACCATCCTGGTCGCCCGCGACGGCCTGGTTTACGGTAACCGCTGGCGCAACGCCCGCCCCGCACCCGCAGCCGGTGACGTGTCCATGTGGCTGGCGCACGTCGAGCGCATGGTGCCTGAGCAGTTTGAGCGCGAGCACCTACTCAACGCGCTGGCGCATAAGGTCCAATTCCCCGCCCATAAGATCAACCACGCTATCCTGATGGGTGGCAACCACGGCAGTGGCAAAGACACCCTCTTCGCCCCCTTCTTTTGGGCCATTGGTGGCGACGCCAAGACCAATTGCTCCCTGGTCAAAAACGAAGACCTTAACTCCCAGTGGGGCTATGCGCTGGAATGCGAAGTGATGGAAATTGCAGAGCTTCGCCAATCAGAGGCCAAGGACCGCCGCGCATTAGAAAACACCCTAAAACCCATCATTGCAGCGCCCCCTGAGCTTCTCATGGTCAACCGTAAGGGCCTGCATCCCTACATGGCCCTGAACCGTGTTTTTGTAATTGCATTCTCAAATGAGCGCGTGGCCATATCGCTCCCCAGTGAGGACCGCCGGTGGTTCGTCATATGGTGCGCGGCCCTTAAATTGCCAGAAGCTCAGGCCGTGAGCTTGTGGAACTGGTACCAGCACCGTGGTGGTTTTGAGGCCGTCGCCCATTACCTACACACCCGCGACGTGTCAGATTGGAACCCCAGCGCGCCGCCCCCCATGACCGAGGCCAAGGCCATCATGGTCGAGCACGGCATGAGCACGGCCGAGTCATTCCTGGTCGACCAACTGCGCCGCCGCGTCGGTGAATTCTCGCGTGGCGCCATCGCCTCCCCCTTCCACGGTGTATGCGACCGCCTGCAAGGCATGGCCCCCAGTGGGGTCAAGATAGTGCAGGCAGCGCTGCTGCACGCGCTGAAGGAGGCCAACTGGGTCGACATGGGCCGCGTCGCGTCGCGTACGCATGGCACCAAAAAACATATATTTTGCGCCCCTGAACATGCGCGCGCCAGCAAATCAGATCTGCGCGACATGGTCGAAGGGTAAAAAAAAGGGCCCCTGTTAAGGGGCCCGTGAGGGTTTTGGCAACTGCTATAAACCAAGCAGTACAGCAATTATAGCGGCCAAAATGACCGCGCAAATTATCGCCATACGGTCCCCTTGTATTCGGCCCATTCGGCCGGGGTCATTTCTTTAGGGCCCGGTGTCGGTGTGGCCAACTGCGACCCGTTCGGTTGCCTAGTATGCACCACCACGCGACCGGTGGCCAGCGTTACCGGTGGCGCCGGTGGTGTCCAAGGGGCCAGCGCTTGTTTAAATATCGGATGCATGGTCGACCTCCCACATACTATCTTCACCCACTGGGGCCATGCATGGATCGGCGCGCAACGCCTGCCAGTCCCACGGCATAATTTTAGAATTCAACTTCTCATATGCGGCCACGTATTCGGCCGTTGACGTTTCGGCCCAGTATGGCGGATATAAGCGCTTCTCTGCCCCTTTAGACTTCACCCGCTTATGCTTACCGGTGCACTTAGCATGCGCGGCCATAATGTCCGTGCGATCGTCGCGCACGGTGTAGCGTGTTTTCCCCAAAATGATAATTTTCATAATTTCCCCTTATTTAATCAAAACGTCAAAATATTCCAAGGCCAGCGCGCACAGCGCGGCCGCGATTATCAAAGCAGCAAAATAATCTTTCATAGGTTCCCCAAAAAGTGGCCGTCGTCGTCAAATACCGCGACGTAAAACCCGCGCGCGGCCCCGTGTACTTCATACCGCCACGCGTCGCGATCCTGGTTAGTTAGTTCGTCGGCCAATGCTTGCGCGGCCGCTTTCGTCATGTAATAGGTCATGGCGCCTGCTCCCTGGCCAGCGCTTCGCGCGCGCGGTCCATCGCATACGCTAGGCCCTCGACCCTGGCCGTGTCGGGCAGGTCCGGCGCCGCCTGGTCGGCGTAGAAAATAAGCGCTTCAAGCGCTTCGCGTAGGGTTTCGGGTTTATCGATCATGAGCAGCACCCGCAACATGGCGCGTCGATGCACCGGCCGTTTTTGTTTTGGTAGTATTCGTGGCCACTAAATTGGAAAACGTCGGATCGATACGTGCGCGGCCGGTCGTCTTCGTCGGTTATCCATGCCTTACGCGTGGCCGTGTCGTAATGTATTTCGTCGCCTGGCCGTATAGGCGCGCCGGTCCGCGCATCGCGGCCGGGGTATTTTGCGATCATTGTTTTAATAGTCATAAACCACCCCATTCGACATAATTTTTGTCAAATTACCCGCTGGCACGTGGCGCACGGTGCCACCGTTTTCGTGTGGTGCCCACGTGCCCGCGAAGTCAACGGCCACCACCGGGCCGTCAACGGCCACAACATGGCCGCGCGCGTCGGCCGTGGGTTTATCGTGGCCTAAGCGCTTAACGACGTGACGCGCGAATGCCACGTTATCACCGACATTAAATTTTAGTTTTTGCATTACGCGGCCCTTTCCAATTGAGCAGCCAGCGCGGCCAATCCGCTTAAAAGCGCGGCGCAACGGACGCGGCGCGCGGTGCGCGTCGATCCGGTGGTTTGAATAATTTCATACCAGCCATTGGCCTCCGGATTAATTACCATGCGATCATGCGCGCCCTTCACCGCATGCCATGCGGACATATACGCGTCCGCCAAATTGTGCCTATCTTTCGTGTTCATAATTTACTTTCGGTTAGTTAATCGACGCAAATACGCGCCCATATGCGGCCGGTGTGGCCGCATACAGTCAAGCATTACGCGGCCAATTTGATATCTATAACGCGCTTACGCGTACCGTGGGCCGGAAAACCGACAATGGCCGCGCGTTGACGTTGACACAATTGGCACGTCGCGCAGCTCACGTCATCGCGTTGCGTGGCCGGGCAAATAACCACAGCGCGCCCGGCCGGTGTGGTGGTGTTTTGTGTGGTGGTTGACGGTAACACCACCACCACCGGACCGGCCGCGTGATCGGCCAGCGCGTCGGCGTCGGCCAAATCATTCGCGCTTAGGTTTACGGTGAAACCCCATGCATTCGCGTGTCTAATCCATGCAATTGAGGCCGCGTCGCGGTGGTGTGAATAAGTAAACCCGCGACGGCCAGCATTCGCGGCCACCAATTGGCCAAGCTTTACCGCGTCAACGGTGCCGTCGACCTGGGGCAGATCACCCGCTTGATTGTGGCGCCACAATTGGCCAGCGGGCAGCGCTGCAATGGTGGCCACAAATTGGCCCCATGACGTGCCACGCGTGCCGTTTGACACTGCGGCCCAATGCAATGCGAGCGGGCCGCTGGCCGCATAGCATGCGTCGCGCACGGCACAATCCGGCGGGCATGAGGTTTTTTCGGTGGTGCTAACCGGTATCGGGCCGGTTTTGACGTTCGCGCTTTTAAGTGTTAGATGTACTTGCATTGTGTGACTTTCGTTTAGTTAAGTTTATTTTGGTGGCCCGGCTGCGCGCCGGGCCGGGGTTTAGATTTTAAATTCGGGGTGCTGTGTGATGCTGTGCTCGGTGGCCAGCGCTTCAATAGCGCGCTTGGTATCTTGGCCGCGCGCTGCGCGATGGATCGCGGACAATGCGCGCGCCAAATAATCTAAGCCTAAACCGGCTGCGAAATATTGCACGGTTTTTTTAATTTCGTTTGATTCTGATTTTGTCATGGTTTTACTTTCGTTTAGGTTAGTTGATTGTGTGGGTCATTTCGCGCCCACACACATAATGTAAGGCATTGCCTTGCAATTGTCAACACTTATTTTCTAGGTGTTTACCCTATTCGGTGTGGGCAAGTTGGGCAAGTTGTGGGCAAGTTGCACGGTCCGAGAATTGCCCACGTGTAGGCCGCATGGATACTAGGTTTTTGCTGTTTTGTAGGTCATATTGTCATTTGTTTTGTTTGAGACAATCAAAAAATATATGTAATACTTAATAGCTAATAATTAGGTATGGGTGCACGTTTAGCCAGCGACTAAAACCATATGACAATATTGCCTACATTGCCTACATTATGGTTTTGATAACTATATGGCCATCATGTTAGTGGCCACTAACTTAGGTCAAATGGCCATGTTAGTAGTCACTAACTTAGCTATGTTAGTGGCCACTAACCTACCACCCCGAAGTTAAGTTAGTGTGTACTCACTTCGCTTAAGTTAGTAAGCACTAACTTAGCTATGTTAGTTAGCACTCACTAACTTAAGGTTGTTAGTTAGCGCTTACTAACTTAGTGGTCGGGGGTGGGGGGTGGCAGGGCCGACGACAGGGCCAGCCGGTGACGAAGGGTTTACGAACAATTTTTTTTTATTTTTTAAATTGCCTACATGACCTACAATTCGCAAATGTTTCACAGTCTTCCATTTGAGCCGCGCAAGGTTGTTGCAACCGAAGCACGGTTAAATAAAATCTACGAAGCTGCCAAGCTTGGCCTTAAAGGCGACGCGTTGGCGCTGGCCTCCGGCATGTTGCCAACCGAGTACCGCCAATTGTGTGAGCTAGACCCCATAGCAGACATGGCGGCGCTTAAGGGAAAAGCTGACGGCGAGTTGGAAATGTCCATGTGCTTGCACAAAGCAGCCAAAGAAGGCGACGCCAAAGCGGCGCTGGCAATCCTGCAACACTCGCACGGCTGGGTGGCCAAGCAGTCCATCAGCATTGATGTTGACCAGCGCATCTCAATCCTGGGCGCTTTGCGCCAAGCAGAGTCCCGCGTCATTGACGTATTGGCCCATGAACCGAGTCCTCACCTAGAGCAAGAAGCACATGCAGAGCACCATCTACAGCGCTGAAGATGAACAGGAACTGATGGCCAGACTGTGGAGTCCACAGATCAAAGACAATCCGCTGGCGTTTGTAATGCTTACCTTCCCTTGGGGCGTCAAGGGTACGCCGCTGGAAAACTTCTCCGGCCCGCGCAAATGGCAGCGCGAGGTGCTGCTGGATATTGCGGAGCACATCAAGCTCAACCAAGGCAAGATGGACTTTGGTGTATTGCAAGAAGCTATTTCGTCTGGCCGTGGTATTGGTAAGTCGGCGTTGGTCAGTTGGTTGGTGATCTGGATGATGACCACGCGGATCGGCTCGACGACCATTGTGTCGGCTAACTCAGAGTCCCAACTACGCAGTATCACCTGGGCCGAGATCACAAAGTGGCTGGCGATGGCAATTAACTCGCACTGGTTTGAGGTGTCGGCTACCAGAGTGATGCCTGCCAAGTGGCTGACTGAGCTAGTCGAGCGGGATTTGAAAAAGGGCACACGTTACTGGGGCGTTGAAGGGCGGCTGTGGTCAGCGGAGAACCCCGACGCTTACGCGGGTGTGCACAACTTTGACGGTGTAATGGTGATCTTTGATGAGGCGTCTGGTATTGACGACTCAATCTGGGCGGTGACAGGTGGCTTCTTTACGGAAAACACGCCGAATCGTTTTTGGATGGCTTTTAGCAACCCACGGCGCAATACGGGGTACTTTTACGAGGCTTTCCACAGTAAGCGGGACTTTTGGAAAACCCGCGTGGTGGACGCCCGCACGGTTGAGGGCACCGACAAGGCGGTTTATCAGCGCATCATTGACGAATACGGGCCAGACTCAGCACAATCGCACGTCGAGGTGTACGGTCAGTTTCCCAACGCGGGGGATGACCAGTTCATCGGGGCTAACGTGGTGGACGACGCTATGGCCAGGACGAAATATCAGGATTTGAGCGCGCCGATTGTGATCGGCGTAGACCCCGCACGGTTTGGTGCGGACGCAACCGTGATAGCTGTCAGGCAAGGGCGCGATATTGTCAAGATAATGCGGCATCGGGGCGACGACACCATGACGGTGGTGGGGTATGTGATCGAAGCAATTGAGGAATTCAAGCCCACACTGGTGGTTATTGACGAAGGCGGCTTAGGCGCAGGGATTGTCGACCGCTTAAAAGAGCAGCGGTACAAGATCAAGGGCGTGAACTTTGGCAATAAGTCTAAAAACCCAGTTATGTACGGTAATATGCGGGCACAGATGTGGGGTGACATGCGGGAATGGCTGAAAACGGCCAGTATTCCTAATGATCGGTTCTTGAAAACTGATTTAATTTCGCCTATGATGAAGCCTGATTCACGTGGAACAATCTTTTTGGAATCTAAAAAAGACATGAAAGCGCGCGGCCTTGCCTCACCAGACGCAGCAGACGCTATCTGCGTGACGTTTGCTTTTCCTGTGGCGCACAGAGAGTACAATAAACAAACTACGCGGCGGGTGTATGCTGGCTCGGCTGAAAGTGCAACTTCTTGGATGGGTTCATGAAAAAAAGCGTTTCATTATCTGTCGGTCGTGGCGAGAAATTGCCGGTATCTAAGGGCGCGGGTTTGACTGCCAAAGGCCGTGAGAAGTACAACCGCGAAACTGGCTCTAATCTTAAAGCGCCAGCACCCAATCCAAAGACTAAGGCCGACCAAGGCCGCAAAGATTCATTTTGTGCAAGAATGGGCGCTGTAGCGGCTAACGCTAAAGATGGCGAACGCGCTAAAGCAGCCCTTAAACGATGGAAGTGTTGATCATGGCCACCAAACCCGGACTTTACGCAAATATTGCGGCAAAACGTGAACGTATAGCCGCTGGCTCTAAAGAGAAGATGCGTAAGCCTGGCACCCCCGGCGCACCTACAGCCAAAGATTTCAAAGACTCAGCTAAAACTGCGAAGAAAAAATAATGCCACTTGTTAAATCAAAAACACCTGAAGCATTTCGCAAGAACGTCAAGGCCGAAGTGGCTGCTGGCAAGCCTGTGAAGCAGGCCGTGGCAATTGCTTACGCTGTCAAGCGCGCGGCCCCACCGAAGAAAAAATAATATGGCACAAGATCCAACAGGAATCGTAGCGGCAGCGGCAGTTGCTGTCGGCGGGTCAAAAAAAGCTAAGAGCAATGCGGACATCTTGGCGACCGCGCGTTCTCGGTTGGATATGGCTATGTCTTGCTATTCTGAGTCGCGTGAAGATGAGAATGACGACTTGAAGTTTTACGCTGGCTCACCGGACAACCATTGGCAGTGGCCTGCTGATGTGCTGGCCACTCGCGGCGCGGTGCAAGGCCAAACAATCAATGCACGTCCTTGCCTGACAATCAACAAGCTGCCGCAGCACGTTCGTCAAGTGACCAACGACATGCGGCAGAACCGCCCAGGTGCAAAAGTCATCCCCGTAGACGACAAAGCTGACATCCAAGTCGCTGAAATTTTCAACGGCATGATTCGGCACATTGAGTACATTTCAGACGCTGACGTTGCATACGACACCGCCTGCGAAAACCAAGTGGCCTACGGCGAAGGTTACATCCGTTTGTTGACCGAGTACTGCGACGACGACACGTTTGATCAAGACATCAAGATTGGCCGCATTCGCAACTCGTTTTCGGTCTACATGGACCCAACGATCCAAGACCCTACTGGCTCAGACGCCAAGTGGTGTTTTGTTACTGAAGACGTGACCAAAGATGATTACATGCGTATGTACCCAGACGCCGCGCCTATATCAACGCTGCAATCGCTGGGCGTAGGCGATCAGTCAATCTCCAATTGGCTCAATGAAGATACAGTCCGCATTGCGGATTACTACTACGTTGACTACGACACGGCTACGCTCAATATGTACCCCGGCAACACCACAGCTTTTGATGGTACGCCCGAAGACAAGATGCTGCGCCAAACCTACGGCAAGCCCAAGCGTTCGCGTGAGGCTGACCGCACACGGGTGCGGTACTGCAAGATCAACGGATACGAAATTCTTGAGCAAAACGAATGGGCGGGCAAGTGGATCCCTGTAATCCGCATTGTTGGCAATGAGTTTGAGGTAGACGGTAGACTATACGTGTCTGGCCTTGTGCGTAACGCCAAAGACGCCCAGCGCATGTACAACTACTGGGTCAGCCAAGAAGCTGAGATGCTGGCGCTGGCTCCCAAAGCCCCGTTCATTGGGTATGGCGGTCAGTTTGAAGGTTACGAAGACAAGTGGAAAACCGCTAACACAACCAATTGGCCATATCTGGAAGTCAACCCTGACGTTACAGACGGCCAAGGTAGCGCATTGCCGTTGCCCCAGCGGTCACAGCCACCAATGGCTTCAAGCGGTCTTTTGCAAGCAAAAGCAGGCGCTGCGGAAGACATCAAGGCTACAACCGGTCAATACAACGCGTCCCTTGGCCAAGGCGGCAACGAACGGTCTGGAAAAGCTATTCTTGCGCGCCAGCGTGAAGGCGACGTTGGTACGTACCACTACGGCGACAACCTGACTCGCGGCGTTCGTCACATTGCACGTCAGTTGATTGATCTGATCCCTAAAATCTATGACACGCAACGCATCGCCCGAACCATCGGTGAAGACGGCGAGACACAGATGGCAAAGATTGATCCAGATCAACCCATGCCAGTGCGGGAAGTTCGCAACGCTGACAACATTGTTATTGATAAGATCTACAACCCAACCATTGGCAAATACGACGTAGTGGCAACCACTGGCCCAGGCTACGCAACCAAGCGTCAAGAAGCCTTGGCTGCGATGGGCCAGATGTTGCAAGGCAACCCACAATTGTGGCAAGTTGCTGGCGACTTGTTTGTGAAAAATATGGATTGGCCTGGCGCGCAAGAAATGGCCAAACGCTTTGCCAAAACCATTGATCCTAAATTCCTTAGCGACGATCAAGCATCGCCTGAATTGCAAGCCGCGCAACAACAGATCCAAGCAATGGGTCAGCAGATGGAACAAATGGCCGGAATGCTGGACAATGTGAAGAATTCTGAAATTGTTCGCACGAATGAAATTAAAGAGTTTGAAGCAATGGTCAAGGCGTTTTCTGCCGAAACTCAGCGTATCTCTGCGGTTCAAGCCAGCATGTCGCCGGAGCAAATTCAAGACATTGTTATGGGCACAGTTCACGGCATGATTACCAGTGGTGATCTTGTCAACGAAATGCCTGGCCGTGATCCGATGCAAGATATGCAGCCAATGGGTGGTGAGATGCCGCCACCTGAAATGATGCCACCACAAGGAATGCCACAATGAAAGCCGCTGAATTTGTAGGTTTGCTATTTTTAGCGAGAGATGTTACCCACAGTGTGCATCTGAACACACGCAGCTATTCCAAGCATATTGCGTTAGGCATTTTCTACGACCGAATTATTGGTGCGGCAGATGATTTTGCTGAAGCGTACCAAGGACGGTATGGGCTGATTGGCCCAATTTCGTTGCATTCAGCTAAAAAGACAACCAATGTCATTGAGTTTTTAGAAGATTCACTTAAAGAAATTGAAGACGCGCGGTACAAAGTGTGCGACAAAGAAGATACCTCATTGCAGCAATTGATTGACAACATTGTTGAGGTCTATTTGCGAACGCTTTACAAGTTGAAATTTTTAGCGTAATTTAAGCGCTATGGTATATTTAAGGCACAAGGAGCCATCATGGAACTTTTAAAACCTCTAGCCGACACGGTGTTCCCCGCCGCGACTGTTTCGTATACGGGCACGGCTGGATCGACTTCTACTTGGGCCGCAGGCCCACAAGGCGTTGTAGTGTGGTCAACAACCCCCGCCTACGTTGTAGTCGGCGAGGGCGTCACCGCTACTACTGCCAGCACCCCAATTCCAGCTTTTACCCCCATTCCGTTTGCTGTGCCTAATGGCTCTGGCGGGCAGTGGAGGGTGAGTGCTATTCAGGTATCAGCGACCGGATCAATTTACTGTAAGCCGGTAAACATCCAATGAGTTTTGGGATTGCTGTCAGAAATGCTGTATCAATCGGGCTTGGCGGTATCGCCACGCTCTTTTCAGGCACTTTTGATGCCAGCTTGACGGTAGATAATTTGCTGACAGAATCTGGTGAAAATCTTGTGCAAGAAAATGGCGACTATATTCTTTTGGAGTGATTAAATGGCTGACTTAAAAATTTCCCAGTTAACAGCGGCAACAGTTCCCCTTGCCGGTACTGAGGTTTTGCCTATCGTCCAATCGGGCACAACCAAGCAAGTGTCTGTTGATAACTTGACTACCGGCAAAGCTGTTTCAGCTAGTACGGTGACTGCAACAACGCTTTTAGGTAATTTAGACACAAACGTGGCGGCGGCAAAACTTACAGTGTCGGGCACAAGTGTTGTTGCTAGCGGTACGGACACAAATATCAGCGTAACACTTACACCCAAGGGCACGGGCGTAGTTACTAACGGATCTACGTATAACGATACATACGGTAAAGTCCGTGCAATTTCTCAGTCTGGTTCGGCTAAAGTAGCCAGTTACACATTGACAACCGCTGATGTGGGCCGATTTATTGAGCTTGGTACAAGCGGCTCAATTATTGTTCCCGACGCCACATTTTCGGCGGGCGATGCGGTTGTAATTTTTAACAATACGTCTGGTGCAATTACTATTACGTTAACAATTACAACGGCGTATTTGGCAGGCACTGACGCAGATAAAGCAACACTTTCACTAGCAACTCGCGGTGTTTGTAATGTTTTGTTTATCAGCGGCACAGTTTGCGTGGTGACAGGAAACGTAGCATGACGGGCATTCTTTGCTCTTTTCTTGCCGCTGCTGGTGGCCCTCAGTTTATGGACGCGTCCACAACAGGCGCGACCGTAGTCACGTCTGCAAATTACAAAATTGCAACTTTTCTTGGTACTGGTACTTTTACTGTAAATAAACTTGGTGGTAACCCATCAGAAGGCTCGGCAGTTGATTACCTAGTAGTCGCTGGCGGTGGTGGTGGTGGTAACACTTACGCTGGTGGTGGCGGTGCAGGCGGTATGCGTACTAATACGGGGTTGACCGTTGCTGTACAAGCCTACACGATTACCATTGGTGGAGGTGGAACTGCTGCAACCGGATCGGGGCCATTTGTTGGCGGTAATGGTACTGATTCATCTTTTGGGTCTTTAATTGTTTCTACTGGCGGCGGCGGCGGCGGCGGGTCTAATGTCAGCCCAAATTCTGGTGGATCAGGTGGTGGTGGCACTGGAAACGCCGCATTTGCTGGCGCTGCTGGCACATCGGGTCAAGGTAATGCTGGCGGCACTGGCGCGTATACGGGGTCACTAGGCCGCCGTGGTGGTGGTGGTGGTGGCGCGGGCGCTGTAGGCGGTGATACAAGCGGTGGCAGCGGCGGCGCTGGCGGTGCCGGTACTGCATCTTCAATTAGCGGTAGTTCAGTTACTTACGCTGGCGGCGGTGGCGGTCAAGGTTCGCCCGATAGTGCTGGCGGGGCTGGCGGTGGTGGTATAGGGGGTAGTGGTGCTACTTCTGGAACAGCAAACCGAGGCGGCGGCGGCGGCGGTTCCAACTCTACTTCGGGTGCTGGTGGTTCCGGTATTGTGATAATTAAATGGAGATTCCAATAATGGCTCACTTTGCGGAATTAGATAGCAACAATATTGTGCTTCGAGTTATTGTTGTAAATGACGAAAGCACTTTAGATGAAAGCGGCGCCCCAAGCGAAGCCTGTGGAATTGCGTTTTGTGAAAATTTATTAGGCGGGCGCTGGATTCAAACAAGCTACAACACTTATGCAAATACGCATAGTTTGGGTGGAACACCTTTTCGTAAAAACTACGCTGCTATTGGTTATTCTTATGACGCACAGCGTGATGCTTTTATAGCACCAAGACCAAATGGCGATGAATATGTCTTTGATGAAGACAAATGTATTTGGTACGATCCTTTGTATGAACCAATAACAATAGGGGTTGAACGTGTCTGAAGTTGTTGAGGCCATGCAAGTAGTTGACAATGTTTTTGTAAAACTACATCAATTTTTAAGAGCCGGTGACACTCACCAAGGCCATGCACATGCGTTTGATCATGTGACATTGTTGGCAACCGGTTCAGTTTTGATGAAGCATGACAAGGGAGAACAAGAATACAAAGCGCCAACATTGATTGTCACGCCCAAAGGAATTTCCCATCAATTTACGGCTAAAGAACCTAATACGGTATTTTGTTGCATTCATGCAATACGCGATGGTGATGGGCTTGATGATGTAGTATTGCCAGAAATTTCTCAAGAAAAGGCTTGGGAACTTTTAACTAAATATGAATTAGCTGTACCAACTCAGTCCTAAACATGTCACAAATTGCCACTCTCAGCCCATCGCCCAAAGTGCAGTTTTTTACTGCTGCGGGTGTGCCCCTTGTCGGCGGCAAACTGTTTACGTATGCCAGCGGCACAACTACACCTTTAGCTACCTACACGGATAGCACTAAGGCCACTGAAAACGCAAACCCCGTTATCTTAGATTCGCGCGGCGAAGCAAACGTCTGGCTTGGCCCTTCGCGCTACACATGGCTGCTTAAAGATTCATTGGATAACTTGATTTGGACTGCGGCTGGCGTTAACAGCAGCCCAAGCGCTCAAAGCACCCCAATAATTGCTGCCGCGTCACAAACAGTGTTTACTGTTCAAGAATACGGCCTTGGCGGCTATCTGATGGTAATCGTAGATGGACTTATCAAAGAGTTTAATTACGACTATACTGAAACCAACACGACAACAATCACTTTTACTACCGGCCTTACCGCCGGTCAACGATTAGTGACTCGAATGCTTTAAACCTTACCGGTGAGGTTCACTGGGAACTCAACAGAGTTAAAACATGACTGAAGAAGTCCAAGCCCTAGCGGAAGTAGACTCCGCGCCAGCAAAGGTTGTGACGGCCACACCTGAAGTTGCAGAAAATTTGCCGGAAGTAGCTGATAACCAGACTGTTAAGACATTCTCGCAAGAGGAACTTGACGCTGCTATTGGCAAGCGCCTCGCAAGAGAACAGCGCAAATGGGAACGCGAACAAGCCGCACGGCAAACCGTGCCAATTGTTCCCAAGGAAATGCCGTCGATTGACAATTTTGAAAGCACTGATGCCTATGCGGAAGCACTGGCACTCAAAAAAGCTGAAGAATTGATTGCTCAACGGGATCGCCAAAAGGAACAAGCTCAAGTCGTAGAGGCATATAGCGAACGTGAAGAAAAAGCACGGGATAGATACGACGACTTTGAAGACGTCGTTTACAACCCCAAGCTGCGAATCACCGACGTTATGGCCGAATCGATTCAGTCATCTGACAACGGCCCCGATCTAGCTTATTGGCTGGGATCGAATCCGAAGGAAGCTGAACGTATCGCCCGTCTGTCGCCTATTTTGCAAGCAAAGGAAATCGGAAAGATTGAGGTCAGGTTGGCTGACAATCCTCCGGTGAAGAAATCAACTTCTGCGCCGACGCCTATTAGTCCGGTAACTGCGCGGTCTTCGGGAAGCCCGAGTCATGACACGACTGACCCACGGTCAATCAAAACCCTGACTACATCGGAGTGGATCGAAGCCGAGCGCAATCGCCAGATTCGTAAGTACGAAGCACAACGCAACCGCTAATTTTTTAAAGGACTTCAAATGTCAAACAGCATTCTGACGATCGACATGATCACCCGCAAGGCTCTGGAAATTCTGGAGAACAACCTTGTAATCACCCGCAACGTGAATCGTCAATATGACGATAGCTTTGCGGTCGAAGGAGCCAAAATTGGTTCTACATTGCGTATTCGCTTACCCGATCGCGCTTTGGTGACCGACGGTGCCGCCCTGCAAGTTCAGGACGATAACGAACAGTTCACCACTTTGACTGTTGCTTCACAAAAGCACATTGGTGTCAACTTCACATCTGCTGAATTGACAATGCAGTTGGACGACTTTGCAGAACGTGTGCTCAAGCCTCGTATCAGCCAGTTGGCATCTTCTATTGATGCTGACGTTGCCAATGCGTACAAAACCATTGGTAACACTGTTGGTACACCTGGCACCACACCCGCAACTTCTTTGGTCTTGTTGCAAGCCCAACAGAAGCTGAACGAAAACGCTGCTGTGATGTCTCCACGTTACGCTACCGTAAACCCTGCGGCTAACGCTGGCTTGGTTGAAGGCATGAAAGGTCTGTTTAACCCAACAGATACTGTCAGCAAGCAATTCAAGAACGGCATGATGGGCATGGGCGTGTTGGGCTTTGAAGAAGTCAACATGTCTCAGTCAATCAAGCAACACACCACCGGCTCACGTAGCGCTAGCGCTTCTACACTGGTCAAGACCCCCGGCGTCACTTCCGAAGGTGCGTCAACCATTTTGTTGGAACAAGGTTCTGTAAGCACTACCATTAAAGCTGGTGACGTGTTCACAATTAGCGCCTGCAATGCTGTTAACCCACAGACCCGTGAGTCAACTGGTTCTTTGTTCCAATTCGTTGCTTTGGCTGACGCTACTGCTTCGTCTGGTACTTGGACTGTGACCGTGGCTGCTATGTACTCTGCTGCACATGCTTTGGCTACTATGGACGCGTTGCCTGCAACTGGCGGTGTCGTAACCTTCGTGGGTGCTGCTTCTACTCAGTACGCACAGAACTTGGTCTACCACAAAGACGCTATCACCTTTGCTACGGCTGACCTCTTGCTGCCACAAGGTGTTGACATGGCTGCTCGCGCAGTTCACAACGGCATCAGCTTGCGTATTGTTCGTCAGTACGACATCAACAACGACCGTATGCCTTGCCGTATTGACGTTTTGTACGGATTCAGCACAATGCGTCCACAAATGGCTTGCCGCATCTGGGGCTAATCGAATGGGGCTTTGGC
>Ga0209296_1000465_pt1 | contig 35020 bp, 42 predicted proteins | sample S_130206_EF_Meta_FD_187319 | JGI IMG/M metagenome (GOLD analysis project Ga0209296, IMG submission 187319) | Freshwater microbial communities from Lake Simoncouche, Canada to study carbon cycling - S_130206_EF_MetaG (SPAdes) (version 2) | ecosystem: Environmental > Aquatic > Freshwater > Lake ... | reverse complement strand
ATGTGCAGCCATTCTGTCTGCGGCAAAGTTAGCAACATCGTCACGACCCTCTTGAGTTGAAACGTCAAACGCTTGTTTGCTCAAGTCTATCATGGTCTGTGTATCTGCGAGTAATTCTTCTAACATTAATCGGGCACGAGGAACTTTGATTTGGTCCTGTATTTGTGATAATTCTTGGAAGCGACTCAGGCTTCCGGGTGCATATTCTTCTGTGGTACGTATAAACTCAGCAATAGGATCTACAGCTCCAAATGCATCTTCATAAATGTTGCTGAAAAATTCGTGTAATTCACCAAAATCTGGACCCTCCACGTTCCAATGAAACATGTGAGCCTTTAAGTAATAGGCAAATGTTGAGGCCAAGTAAGTTTTTAGTAAATCAGCTAGCATTATTTCTTCCGTTTATACTTTTTATACTCCGCAGGCGTGTTAGGCGTTGCGTCGTCAGTAGTGTATTTAGCACCCGTAAAGAAATGGCCACCATTTCTACTAATCATCCCGCCTAGCGGCATGGCTACAGGGGCTATACTGCCGCTGACTGTGCTGCCCACAGTAGCACCATCTTCTCGTAAGTTGACAAATTCATGCAGTCTCATTGCGAATCCTCAGCACATTATTTTTTACATTTGCAGGGCCAAAATCTACCCGCATGTCTGTTACAGACAGTGTGGCCAAGTGTGGCGGAACCAACTCATGACGTATAATATATTCTCCAGGCTCAGCTTCGATTTGTAACATTTCTTCAAGATAGTGGTCGGTCCAACGCCAGGTGCGTTCCGCAAACAATTCATCGTTGACATAGGTGCGATAAATGGGCTCAAAACTTTCCCACTCACAGTCAATGTTATACAGCACCCGTATGAATTGTTTAGTCATGCTGTATTTAGTGGAAATTGTTATATGTTTTTGTATCGCATCACTGCTTTAAGAGTTGTGCAAGATCTACGCGATCATAATCTCTCGCATGAAAATATCGTTGGTTTGCCAACAACAACTCTAGATTATCATTCCAGTGCTGGCGCCACGTGTCTAAATCCATGGCCAATAGCCTATCTATTTCGGCGCTGTATAGTTGCCATCTTCGATCTGCGTCGGGCTCACGATCATACGAGTAGTCTATAAATGTGGGCAATCGGATACCAACGTCTCGCAGTCGTTGTATAAAGTTACACGAGCTAAATGGCAAAATAAAATGTCCTTTGATCAAAGGATCCCAGGTTTTTTCAGTGATCATAATGGTATTGCCGTATTCGATGGTTTCTCCGTAGATACTTACGAATGTATTTTTATAGTATTCAACATGCGGAGGCGAATAACCCCAGTTGTCCCACTGTGGCTGAGTTTCGTTTTCCAGCTGGTCAATATTGGTAAAAGCACCCGGAAATTCAGCTTGGCTATATAAAAACAAACTGGGATCGTCGTCTCGATTGCCGACATAACCTAGCTCGCTGTAATTGCTTATTTTCGACACGAGTTGACTGCGATATTTTCTTGTACCATTGTATGTTTTTCCAGGCGAAACAAAAATTTTCTTTTTTGCATCAGCTGTGCTTAGTCGTGGTGCCTTGTAGGATATTGCGTCATGGTAATACCATAGTTGTGTATCTGGTCGAAATGGATACTGGCTATAATAGGCTTTGGTCCGGTTGAACAAAAAGTCATTGAAAATTATATGGTCATTGTCGATTGTAGGATCCCAACCATTGGTTATGGTCCAGCAGTCTCGTCGATTGCATTGTTCTCTAATAAAATCTTCAAAGCCATGGAATATTCTAAAGTTAAGTTTTTGTCGGTAATCAAATTGAACTGAACTGTTATAGCTATTTAGAACGAAAAAATCAACAGTTCCACGGTAATCACGATCTACAAACTCATAATCATCGCCATTGATGTCCCACCACATCTTGATGTCAGTTAAAATGCCGCGATCGGGTTTATGAAAGAGGGTATACTTTGGACGAGCAACAGTCATCGTATTCGGTATAAGAGATAAACTGTGGTGTCAGCCATGTCACTGCGATCCAATCTATAACCCCAGGCTTGAGCATAGCGTTGCACCAGTCGGTCGTAGAGGTTGCTTCGGCTCATGGGTTTTTGTCCGGGTTCAACATCTTTGTCGGCTGTGAAACGCAGGGTTTCGGGCTGTTCCATTTCTATAAATTGGCCAATAGCAGTCAACACTGTGGCAAACACACGCTGTTGATCACCGGCTCCGGTAATGCCAAGACTGCGGTCACGCCAAAATTCCACAACCCAATCTTCGTTGCCGTCTACAGTAGAATCGGTGTAGAAATTGATTTCTAGGTGGCCACCATCTGGTAGTTTTACATAGGCATCATATTTAGGATCGAGATCAGGGTCAAGGTCGTCATTATTCTCCCACCTGAAAGCATAAGGTTGGTTAAAGGCTTCTGTAACATCTTGCTTCTTTATTGGCCTCCAATGAAACACAGTCATGCCCATGCTAGGATATTCTTCATGCTGCCACTTGGGTCCCAGGATGTTTTGTATCACAGGAACAAAATACTTGCGATACAAACTGGTGCGGTTGTCTTGTTTGGACGTAAACGATATAGCCGGAGGACGAGCCTTGGCCATGTACTCTGGAAGTTGTTGCTTAATGATATTGAGAACTGTGCTCAATATCTTTACTGTGCTCTTGCTGGCTGATGTAGGTTGTTCGGGTGCATCATAGTCGCCGTTCACAGCGAATGTAATGTGCAAGGTGTCATTGAATTCACTACGGTCAAAGAACACATCTACCCATTGATTGTCTACTGTGGCGTGAAACAAACTGCGTTTTCTTTTTCTATTGGGTTTATAGTCAGCTGGGGCATTGCCTAATTCATTGAGTTGAGCAACAGGAACCCAGGCCATAATATCTGACCGGTTCAACAATTCCGAGGCAGCCCATGCTCTGTGATTGCCGTCTATGATCCAACCTTGACTGTCAATCACAATGGGTCTACGATCCACAAAGTTTGCGCTGTATTCGCCAGCGTGTTCGGGGTCTACTGTCTGCACTCGATTGTAAGGATCCTCTTCGGGCTCTTGTTCTTCATCATCGTACTCTTGATCGGGTATGTGTATGCTACTCAACGGAATACGTCGCAGTTCATAATGTGGGTAACGCATGATCAAACCCTTTAAGAATCCGCCGCCCTTTTGATCGTCAGGGTGTATCTGATCTACATAATTCCACACCTGTTCAGCAGACGCAGTCTCAACAGATTCAACAACAAACTCTCTGGCTTTCATCGCATTGCTACTTGATACGACTTAAATTGATCTTGACGTGACTGTAGGCCTTTTGATGCAGGATTAATTTTTTTAGTTACATCACCAGTATTGCTAAAGTCTTTTATTTTTGGAGCAACACGATTTTGCCAATACCATACTGCCACTTTGGCAGCAACGTCGGGTCTAGCAGCCAAATCTGGTTGTTGTGCTAATGGCAATCCCAATGCAGCACCAGCTCTAGTATAATTGTCACGCCCGGTCAATTGTATAAACCCACGTCCTTTGAAACGTTCACCATCACCTTTGACCTTGTTGCCTAGGATCCGGGCCTTGCGTGGGTTCTGTTCGTACTTTTTAGTAAAGTAAGTTGGACTACCACGTTCTTCCATACTGGCAAAGTTTGCACTTTCATGGGCACATTGTGCCAAAAACTGTGCCAATTCGGTACCTTTGATTCCGCTGGCCACGGCAACTGCTTTTAATTGATCTACTAGTGAAGATTGTTGTGCAGGTGCCGCTTGTTGTGTTAAGGCAGCTGGTCGTACCGGTGCAGGTGCTGTTGATTGAGCAGTTGTTGCGGCTGGTGCTTGTGCAACAGGTGCAGTCATTTTTGCATTTGCTGCGCCACCACCTAGGGCCATTGCTCCGGCCAGTGCAGCACCACCTAAGGCACTTTTCCAGCCTTCTTCTAGTTCTTCTAACTCCTCAGCAGGCCAACTGATAAAACTATTGCCGTTGATGTCGCCGGCTCGCACAACAAACGCACCACCGTTGTCGTATCCTTCGTCTTGGCCAATTTCCCAACCCATTGACGCCAGTGTGCGTTCGGCACGTGGATCTTCGTCACCCTGCCACCATTGTGCGGCCAACTGGCGTAGAATTTCTTCTTCGTTGGGTTCTCTGTCGTCACCACCTGCGGGTGCAAATTCGTGTAGTCTCATAAGTATCCTATCCAAGCTGGTCCTGTATATCCTGCAGGATATGCTTGTAAATGTTGTATAGTTCTGTGCCAACCTTCGACTAAATCATAGCCGTCGTGCTTTTTTATAACTATAATAGGTTCGCCTCTGACACCTTGCTGTTGTATCATAGCGGCCTGTGCAGCATGTCGTTCTGTATCTCTTGGAACTTGAAAAGGATTTTTGGAGCCGCCTTCTCTTTTACGAATTTGTTCTTGTGTAGCAGGTGTAAAGATATCTAATGTAATGGGCAACTTTTCTAAACGCCATTGACGCACTGGATATTCTTGTAAAAGATGCTGTATATGATATTTCTTATCTTCAAGTTCCATATCATCTGGAATTTTTCCATACAGCCAGTCTTTAACCACATAGTCGGGCCAGTGTCGGGGCACCATACTGCGTATTAAACGCCATGCTCCGCCTTGATATTCGACTATAAACTCGGTGACTCTCATTTAGCAATTCCAACGACGGCGTGCCTTGCAGATAGCTTTGTCTGGAGTTTTAGCACAGCTGATGTTGTGCATTTTCATTTGACCACGACTGCGACTGCAATAACTCTTGCGGCGCTTCGAAGCCTTACTACCCTTCTTTAACTTTGAAGGTTTAGTAGTAACTGCTGTCTTTAGTTTTGATCCAGGATGCTCTCTGCGATAAGCATTTACAGCCTTTTGACTCATACCATCTGTTTTGTCGCGCTTGTTGGCTTTTTGCCAGTCTTCGTTCAGTTGTGAAGTCACAGCAAACGCATACAACTCATCTTCAGTCAATGATTCTAAGTCTGCCCATACTTCTTCAACATCTACGCCATTCTGAGCGGCAATACCTTCAACGATATTTTCTATTAGATCAAACTCTTCAGACAATTCTTGTTGACCCCCGATAGCTTGTAGCATAGCACGAGCAACTACACGATCTTTTTCTTTTTCATCTTCAGGAAGTTGAGCATACTGTTGCGTCATTAGTTTTTGACGCTGTGCTATCTTGGCCTGTAATTTTTCCGGAGCCATTGTTTTTGAATCATCAAACATCTGTGGATTTTTAACAAACGCCTGTGCTGTTACATTCCAACCTTTGTGGATGGCATCGCTAATTGCTTCAATATCTGTAACACCACGATCAATCATTTGTTTGGCAAAAGCCGCAGATTTTAAGTTGGCCTGCCAACCAAATGTATTGCCCGGACTACTACGACCATAACCATATGCTGAATCCAATGCTGCATCACTGATTTGTGCCAACTGCTGAACACTCAGTTGTTGACCTTCGTTAATGCTTTCGTTGGGCACACAGTTACGCACCGGTCCACCATTTTTGCCCTTTTTGGTACCTTCGGCATGTTTGCCAGGCCAGCAACGGGTATAACCGTTTGAATCTTTTTGGCCTTTCTTGATTTCCATGACATTGCCGTGTGTTTCACACATGCCACAGTCTTCACACACCATTTCCATCTCAACCGATTCGTTGTGCTTTTTCTTACCAGCACAGTGCGCCCGTTGGCTAAAACCTTTGGGGTGGCTACAGTTGATACTGCTTTTGTATTTTTGACTCCACTTTTCTGTTAAAAATTCACTGGCTTTCATTTTTTGTGTCCTCTACGCATATTTAGTTGCCAACGGGCCAGCTGTCCTTTGCGACCCTTGGCATGTGACGCTTTTTCCAGTTCAGCCATAGTGGCATGTTTAGGAATACCATGACGTTGGCTGTCACCCGGGCGACCAGGACCTTTACCATCAGCAAAGTTTTCCGCTACATTTTGTGGGCCAATTTGAACCAACCATTCTAATTCATCATCAGCATCCTTGACATCATAGAATTTGACATTGGGAATCTTTTTTGCGGCAAACCACTTGTTTGCTACTTTAACCATCAACGAACGGTGTTGTGGATCACGAACATCGGGCTCGTAGCCGCCTGTTAAATTTGTCCACAATGCACTTGGGTTGCCATTACGATCATATCCCAACAGTTCACGCCATTGCTGTTGTAATTGGTCTGGCACATACTGGTCTAACTCTGTGTCACTCATCCACTCTTGACCAATGTTGATGCCTTCCGCCACACCTTGTTTTAATGATTGTTTTAGGTATTGTTCACCTTCACCGGTTACATACCAATATCCATCGTCATCTACAATATAACCGTTACTACTCAAACTATCTAATACATTATCATACTCTGAGGTTCTTGATTCATCTTCTTGGAAATCTAATCCCAATTGTGTTGCGGTATAGATAGCATGTAAAACTAATAATTTACCTAATCCTTTGCCTTTGAATTCTGGATAAACCTCGGCTATGCTACGACCTGTAGTAGCATTATATTGGTATACTCCAACTGGGTTGTTACCCATACTTAAAGTAGTTGCAAATTTGTTTTTGCCTTTTTGTACCTGAAAACTAATTCCGTTATCATCTAAGCCTTCCGCCACACCCGGCGCTTGTTTTGTCAGCGTATAGGTTGCGCCACCTGGCACATCTTTTCTTGTCAAATCGTAACCGGTACCAGTGATATAACGCTGAATCATTCTATCATACAGTCGGGCTCTACTGCCTGTGGGGTCGTCTTCTTTCTCTGCGCTGAAATTCAACCGCGCTGGTTTACGCTTGGCAATGAATTGTTGCATGGCAGTCAGCACAGTGGCAAACACACGAGGAGCATCACCTTCACCGGTGATCTCCATGTTTTCATCACGCTCAAACTCTACCATCCACTGGTTGTCGCCCTGGGACATGAACAACACAATTAACTCACTGCCATCATCCAAGTCAGCTGTGGCATGCCAGTCACCATTTTGTTTGCGCCATTGAATGGCATAGGGTTGATCGAACGCTTCTGTAATGGGTTCGGACGGAGTCCATTCAAAACTCTCAACCGGAACTGCATATTTTTCACTGAGCTTTTGCAACAACGGTTCTAACGTAGAGGTAGGAATATTTCGAGCAACCACACGTCGACCGCGACTGTCAGGAACAGGACGATAGTATACATCAACACGTTCAGGATCGATAATACGTGATTCCGCCACACCTTGCTTGGGAATCAACAATTCAGGCATGCGATACTCACTGACGTCCACTGGATACGGCTGTAGTGATGCTTTATACAATTCGGCATACTGTTGTTTTTCTTCGGGTGTCTTGGCTCTGTAAAACTTGTTGGCAATGGCCATGTCACCTACCAAAGTTCCTGGTGGAATTGAAATCTTTTTTGGACCGTAGTATTTTAATTTGTCAGAATCTTTGTTGGTCAAACTGTAAAAAGTTGACTCCCACTTGTCTGGGTGCAAGGCATATTGTGCAGTTGCTCTTTCTGGCACAAACTGTGCAAGTGTATCTGCGCCAGGATGAAATTTACCTAACTTGGATAAACTTATAGCAGTATCATTGCTTTCGCCTTCCGTCACACCTTCCTTCATATACTTTTTCTGTAATTCTAAATCTTGTGGTGTTGCCTGCCTAATCAAGTGCAACCATTTATCCACAGGAACTGTTACTACTTCTAGAGGCTTAACTTCTTTGACACCCGGCTTGGAATACCACTCTCGGTCATTGTGTTTAATGAATAAATCTTTAGGAACCTTGTGCAGGTATATCATTTGGCCTTTTCTAATACCGCCCTTGAATAAAATCATTTGCGGGTCGTTCGGAAACATTCCGGTATCTGATCCAGGAGTAGTAAGTCCCATTGCTATAGCAACTTTAGCACTGGGAGTAGCGTATACAGCATTTTTATTACTTTCTTTTTTACCACCGGTATCGTTTGCTTGCTGTGGGTATAAAATATCATGTTTAGATTTAGATCCGTGCCATAGATAATCATTGACACTTTCCGCCACACTTTGCTGACCTGGTACTGTGTCAGAAATGGTTATCATATTGTCAGGAACTATTTGTACGGGCACACGGCCTCGGAATCCGGCTTCTTGATATGCTAAGAATCTATGATTCCCATCTATTACAAAAAGTTGTCCATTATTATTCCACACAAGCAAAGGCTTTAATACACCATTTTGTTTTAGTTCTGGTAAAAGTTTATTTGTGACCCAGTCAGCAATTTTAGGGTCTTTCATTGATTTGTGCTTTTCCCACATCTGTAATTTGTTAAACGGTTCTTGTGTTGTTCTTAAACTTTTCTTTATGCCATCATCTATTGTGGCACCTTTATTATTTGTGTAGATGACCACTGGCTTTTGTTCTGTGTTTTCTGTCACAGGCTTGGTCCAAGCACGAGCCGGTACGTTTAAGGTCTTTTCTAAATATTTTAATGTGGCCGTAGTCAACAAGTCTGTGCTGTCACGACCGGGTTGATAATACCACCGGCCCTTTTGACTTTTCTTCAGACCCATGATTCGCAAATCAAGATGATCAAAACTACGGCCACCTTTGGCCACATCAAAGAAGTAAAGTGTGTCAGCAGGGTTCGCACTTTCCATAACGCTTTCCGTCATGACCGGTACGACTTCAATATCGGCACCCTCTGCAGGTGATAACAATCCTTGACCGCGTTGATCTCGCAACCATAGTTGAGCAATGCGATTGGCATCTGCTTGATTGTTCCCTACACCACGGAAACGCCATACTTCTTCTCCGTCGATCATAACCCGCCACTGTCCACTAAAACTATTGCCTGCCGGTGCTGAACTGGCCTGGTCTGTGTTGCCAAACAAGTCTCTGAATGAGTAATCAATGTTGCGGCCATCGGTCCGGTCTGGGAAGTTCTGTTCTATATCTAGAGGCACTTCTGGAATTTCCTGCTGTGCCGCATCTGGATTGAATATCACCTGCAGGCTCAGTTGACGGGCATCAACACCATGTCTGCGGGCTGTGTCGGCTCGCACCGCCAGGGCCTGATCCTGACTGGCACCACGCACGGTGTTGAGTGTCTCGTCAGTCTCACGATCCACTATACGCCAGTCACGTTCGATTTCAGAAGGTCGCTGGGCAACAGATTGAGGACTGATTGTGTCAGTGCCTCTAGTTCTAACACCGTAGAGATCGTGCCGTCCAGTGGAAATAAGTGCCATGGCTTGACGTTGTGCCGCGCCACGATCAGTTATGGGTTGACCACCCTGTATAAGGTTAACCGTACTGTTGCCAGTCTGTCTGTTGTATACTTCCCAAGGTCCGGGCCCGGTGGGTCGCAGAGGGTTGGCGGAGTTGTCTTGGTCAGCGGCATCCACAGGTCTAGCACCAAACACCAATCTAGCATCTACTGTGCCTATGCCGTGGGGACCAAAATCGATATAATCATCTAATCTTGTGTTTACATCTGATTGATTGCGGGCTGGAAATTCAGTGTCAGGAACGGCCTCACCAGTGCGTCTATCAAACAGTTCATAGGTTCCTGTGCCGGTCTGTGCCGCGCCAGGTTTGTCTGGTTGTTCAACATAAGGTCGTAACACTTCGGCATCCATTCGACTCTTATACTCTTGTGAGAACAGGCCCCATTCGGCAGCGGCTTTATCAATTGCTTCCTTTTCACTAGTGGCCACGACTTCTACTGTGTAACTGTATCGGCCAGCATTCTTGCCTTCTTTGTAAACCTTCCACCACATTTTTTGGCCGTCAGTCTTGCCACGTTTGATATTGCGTTGTAACTGTGCTTGTTTGATAAAACTACGCAGTGCGGCCTTGGGAATCTTGCCGGCCACATAGTCACTGAAATACTTGATGGTATCAACGTCTTTGTTGCCATCGCTCAACAACTTGTATAACTTGGTCAAATATTCTTGACGATATGCATCTGGATTCAGGGCCGCACTCATGGCCACTGTGAAACGCAACAAGGTGTTTTCAATCTGGTCAAAGTTTTGGTCTAACCAGTCACCGCCTGGACTGCGGAATTCAATGTGTCCATCTTTGGTATTGATACTAGTGTATTTGCTGGTTGAGCCTGAGTGTATGGCCTTGGTGGCCAGTTGATCCAAGTTGCCCTTCATCTTGTCCAACAACTTGGCAGCATTGTCAGGATTATCACGCACGGCTTTTTTAACAATATCTAGTGCCGACTTGGCATAGGTATTGCCACTACGCCCAAATGCATCCAGCACATACTTGTCACCCATCAGCAGTGCCAATTTAACAAAGTCTAATCGTTCTCTACTGTAGTCCGGCACTGAAATATTGATGTGTAAGCCTGTGGAGTCATTGGTATAGCAACCATATTCCTTGGCCCACCGTTTGACTTTGTTCAAGTCGCTGAGTATTTCGTCTATAGGTAGTGGTGGTGATACAAATTCTAAACCTTGATCGCTTGAATTGTCGGGTTCTAAACTGCCATCAGGTTCGACTATGTAACGTAGTTGAGTTGGGCTGGGACGGATTACACTACCTGAATGATAGTTGCCGCTGGCTCTGACATCGCGCCCGATGGCATTTTCAAATTCTTGTGCCACATCTTCTATGTTGGCTTCGCCACCGCCTTGTGATCGCCAATGCGGCCAATTCATACTGTATGAACCTTCAACATAACTCATACGATCTAGATCTGCGTCGTCCAACCAATCACTTTCGTCATAACTTTCTTGATTTTCTTCACGAAACTCTTCGTAGGCTGATTCATAGTCCCTACTGTTGGGATCAGCATGAACATTGGCAGAGTATTCTTCCAGGGCTTCATTGCGGGCATCGCCTGCTAGGTCATCGGGATTCCATACAGATTCATCCACATTGTTTTTGACCCATTCGAGGATGTATTCCTCACCACCTCCATTCCAGTCAGTGGCTATTTTGTCATCCAACCATTCTGTATAGTCGTCGCGCATGGAGTCACGCATGGCATCACAATCTCTGCGACTGTTGAAATCGCCGTCATAGAAAAAGTCATACGCATCCTGTATGCTACGGCAACGTTCGTCCATGTCGTAGTCGGGTTCTAAATCTTCGTCTCCACCGCCTTCTACATTGGGCACAATCATTTCAAATTCCATGCCGGCAATGGCACCTGTTTTGGCCGCTTCTCGACGCAGGTTCTTGCTTCCCATGTTGATTTCAAACAGGTCTTGTTGTTTGAAGTTGTCTAGTTCTAGTGCTAATTTTTCAAACAGGCCATTGGCCTTGGCCACTTGCGGAATGCCTTGCCGGTTGGTTTTGAGATTTAATTTGTTGGCTTCTTTGCCTAGTTGCCCAGGTTTGATATCCACAGTGAGTGCCATTGAGTAGCGTGGATCCCGGGCCTGCCGCTTTGTGGGAATGTAGCCTGACGCACTTTCTTCTAATTCAGTTTCGTCCACAGCAAAGTGTTCAGGATGTAGTTGAGCATAGTCACGCATGAGGACGCCAGCACGGGCATTGGCTTCGTTTTCATAAGGGCTACCAGTTTCGCCAGCATTGCCAGGAACAGACTCACGCTCGTGTTGATGACGATGTGTAAGTTCATGTGCCACTGTGCGTAACACATCCATGATATGTCTCTGGCCCCAGGCCACTTCTAACAAGTTGCGATCGTCGATGTAACGACCAAATGTTCGATTTCTTACTGACCATTGTGGGTCTTTGCGTAACTTGACCACTGGCATGCTTTGAAGTTTTAATTCTTTAAAACAAAAGTCAATAAAGTCTCGGAATATTTCTTCATCTGACAATTTAGGTTCTTCTTCAAGCGCCACTGTATCAGCTTCGACTACAGTAGGAGTGCGGAATCCATACGTTACTTTAGGAGTAACAACTGCTTTTTCTTTAAGACTAAATTCTCTATCCTTGGCACTATTGCGAGCATCATACAGTTGTTTGATCAAGCCTTGACTACGCAACATTTTAAATGCCAAATTCTCTGGACCAAACTCACCGTGATTTTCCAATCCAGTCTGACGCATCTTTTTAATTTTTTCCGCTAGACGTGTTATGCGTTTTAAATTGCCGGACTTGATGGCTTGTTCTATTTGACGGCCAACAGATTCGAATTTGTTGCGGGTCGAAGTATCATCTACTACACTCCGTACTCTACGTGGAACCTGTAACCAGTCGTTGTTTAGCAAGGAATATATGCCCTGACTGATGTGCGGCTTGTCAGCATCTTGCACATATAATTCTACGTCAGCACCACCGATCTTAATGTCGTGCTGTTCGTTATACTGAAACTTTTTGGCATCAAACAGTTCACGGTAAACAGGATCATTGGGTATGTCTACCACCAGATGCAGATCAATGTCCGAATTAGGTGTATATGTATAGGCCGCATTTGAACCGCTGACAGTAATGTCCTTGATTGCTAGATCTGTTACACCCAAAAACTCACGAAAGTCGTTGGCTATTTCCAGCAAGCGTTCGCGCACTTCAGGGCGCAAATGCTCACGATCATCCCACAGGCGTGGATTCAATTGATCGTTGAATTTAACAGCGTCGTCAAGATTATAAGAGTCTAGTTCCGTGATATGCATTTAGTATTTACCGGATAAACAAAAGCCGCTAACTTAGCGGCCTGTGTCAATTAAACAAACTAGTTTATTTTTTCTTTTTCTTGCTTGATGCCAATACTTTAGCTTCAACCGGTGCTGGTGGTGCAGGTGGTGTATTGCTTAGGGCTTGTCCATTTTGCATGGCCAAATTATGCAGATCTTTATACAGTTGATCTTGCGTTTGGAAGTCAAACACATAGGTTCCGGTATGTTTGAGCAGGACACGTTTGTCCACCCATACTTGACCACCAATATCGCGCCAGTTTTCACAGAATGTCCAGTCCTCTGAATAGTAGCGGTTTTCACGCACTGCTGTGTCAAAGTAAGTTTTCATGTAAGGATTCAGTTCTACTGGCAAACCAATGTCGTTGATAAAAGGTTTGGTAGCAGGGTGAGCATTCAATTTCTCAAATACATCACGCTTGATCAACATAAAGCCTGTGCCGGTTTTGCTGACTTCTTGTAGGGTGCCGTCTTCTGATGTTTCAGCGCCGTCAAAGCCATTAACACACCACTTAACGGGCAGGCTCTTCATTGGATATAATCCGCCAATGACGTCTTTTTGTGCATTGAGCATGACCAACAGGTGCCATGGCTCCCAGCCAATGTCAGCGTCAATAAACATCAAGTGAGTGCTTTCTTTGTTGTGCAGGAACTTGGCTGTGAGTGTGTTTCTAGCACGACTGATCAAACTCTCATTGGTCATGGTTTCCATGGTCCAATCAATGCCCAATTGACGGCAAGTGTTGGCCCATTTGATGTAGCTCATAAAGCATGACTCTGTTAACATACCACCATAACATGGCATACAAATATGCACACGGGTAGTTTTTAAATAGTCAACATTGACTTGAATTTGTTGTTGACCTGGCTGTAAGGCCGGTGCCGATGGGGTTTGCGTTGTTGGTACTGCGTCTTGGGTTTCAGCCATAAATTCCTCTGTTAAAGTGTAAGATATTTAATAGAGTATAGCATACCCGGCTATTTTTTCCTAGCCTTGCGTTCGTCAATATAGTCTTGACCGTCCTTAATCGTTTTAATTTTATTCTTTAACCGTTGGATGTTTTCTTGTATTCGGGCCAACTTGTGTTCGCGCATCACATTGACCGGATTATCTCCAGCAAATACTGCTTCTTGTCCGTAGATAACAGCTTCTTGAGGAGCATCAACTCCTAGACGTTGATCAAATATGTCTCGTAGTTCGGAATCAGGTGTACCATACAAGTCTGTGATAATTTGATTGCGGTCTGCATCGTTGCCATCTAGGTATAATTTGCGAATTTGGCTAGCACTGTTTGCATCTACACCTTTGACTCGAAAGTTCACAGTTGGAGTTACAACAACATAACCATGCCGGGTCATTGGTTGCATACCTTTTTTGTTGTCGGGCAGGGGTTGTAAGTAACTAGGGGATCCGTCTTTTTTAGGAGCAAAGTTAAAACGTTCAGCATCTTTGGCGCTGACAGCAAATACCAATGCTGTGTCAGCCCGTTCTTCGTCAGACAAACTGCTTGTAATTTCTACGGCTTGGTACGGGTTTTTGACATTGACCACATGTCCGGGCGGAACACCCAGTTTGGTCATCATTGCGACTTTGTCACCGAAACTAAACGGACTTGTGTCAGCGGCCTGCACACCACTGCTGGCAATATACACGCTGTTTTCTCCAAACTTGTTGGTCAGCCAATCGTAACTAGCCTTGTGACCCAAGTGAAAAGGATGGAAGCGTCCGGGATATATTACAAGATAATTCATTGTAACATATTTATGGTTACATGTTTTCTAGTAACCAAAGGTATATGGGCGTGGTGAATTCTAAACTGACCGTGCCGTTACAGCCCATTTCTCCGTAGAATTGTTCTTGAGTCAGCTCTTTTGTGCCGTTGAAATTATGAATGTAAGTGGCTAACTTGGTTACCATATGCCCTAGTTTAATTTCGTCAAATGCTAGGTCTGAAATGGTCAATGTAGCATCAGATATAATATTGCCATCATCATCTATTTTGGTATCAGTTGTTTTTTTATTCTTTAATATCAGTTCTAATGTGTGTTCGCCGTCGGTGTCGTCAATGTCTATTTTAATCAATTGCTGGCCTGGCACATGAGCAATATCAACAAATTTTTCATCGTCGACCCAGGCTTCAAAGCCCAGTTCAGCCTGACTGTCAGATGTGTTTAATTCAAAAGAGATACTGATAGTGTTTGACATTAATATGCAGCAGTAACGGTGTTTATGTTGCCAGCGACAAAATCAGTTATGGTTGCTCGTAGCCAAGTAAAATTGCCAATTACGGTATTACTAGTAACTTGAGTCACCACATTGGCCGCAATCACATTGGCTATTTCAAACCACGGTGCTGAATCTTGTAAATCATTCAAAGTAGCTTCTACCGAAATATTGCCTTGAAACCCAGTAACGTTGGCTACCAAAGTTTGAATAGCACCTTGTCCGCCGTAGTAATTGGCAGCCGGCACAGCATTGCCAACATAAGTGTTGCCAGCAGTGTATTCCAATGCGGGCACTAGTGTTTGCGTGGTATATGCGGTCATGCTCTTTCTGCTTCTACAACAACGCCGGCGCCAGCTAATTCTTCTGCTACACTTTGCAGGGCCGCTACAATGTCGTCACTGGCAATTTCTGAACCAGCATCCGTATCTTTGACCAATTTAGATAGTTTGATCACAACTATTTCTTCGTGTATTTTTGCCATAGTCAACTATTTAGCCGGGATTATTTCTAATGTTTTTCTTATTAGGCCTGGCAAAACCAAACCCAGCATAGTTAACCAAGCAGGTTCATTGTAATCAATAAAGAAATAATCTTGTGTTCGCGTAAATTTATAATTGATCCAATTTTTTAGTGCTGGACTAATTCTAATACCGGGCTGATTTGCTAAAAAGTTTTTTAAATGAGTTTTTTGCTCGGTGGTTAATTTGCCCACTTTAAAATAACTGCGCCATTGATATTTGGGATCTCGTAATTGAATGGTATCTCTAGGACGACCCACTATTGCTTGAGTATATTCAACGTAAGATACGCCAGGTAATTTGGCCACTTGATCGATTAACATTCGATCGTTGGTATAAACATAACCAGTGAATGCACTGACGACCAACTTAAAATTTGTTTGTGTAGTTAATAACAAGTCAGCTAATACGTGTAAATTTTTAACTGTTGTTTCAGTTATTTTGTTTGATTGATTAGACAATTGTGTAATAAGTGGTCTGTTAGTCATGGTTTGACTTATTGACCGCCAGGCAATCCTGCGTTCAATCATGCTGTCAATTTGTGCATGGTCGAGAGTTCGTAAACAACTAACTTCTTCTAAATGAAACCTTACACAATACTCAAATTGACTGTAAAATAATCGATCTTTAACAACCGGTTTAAACATTTGCACCTGTTTGGTTAAGCACAATATATCCATTCTCGTCTACAGTAGGAGCCAGTACCTGAGGTTCAATAGCAAATTCAACAGCGTCTTCGACCATAGTGGCAGTTATAGTGCAGTTTTCTAAACGATCAAACAAGATCCGCTTGCTCAACGGCACACGGATTAGTTCATCAATTTTACGGCCCAGCGGCCTAGCACCCATTTTGCTATCGTAGCCTTTGTCAGCCAACATATCAACTACAGCTTCGGTCAAGTTTAACCGGATGTTTTTGTTCAACAAACTATCTTTGAGTTCGTCGACAAATTTAAGCACAACCTTCTTGACAGCCAGAGTATCTAACTTGTCAAACTTACACACACAGTCAATGCGGTTGCGTAGCTCAGGTTTAAAGAACTCTTTCATGGCTTTTTCTTCACTGCCGGTGCGTTCTAATGCCTGTCCAAATCCAATGTTGTTGTTTTCATTATCTCTAGCACCCAAGTTTGATGTCATGATAATGATACAGTTTTTAAGATCCACTGTTTTGCCACTGCTTGACGTAATACGTGCTTCATCCAACATCTGCAACATAATATTAATTACATCAGGGTGAGCTTTTTCAATTTCGTCAAATAGTAGAATGCTAAACGGATTTTTACTTACATCACTGATCAATTTGCCGCCTCCTACTGTGCCGGACTCAAAACCCACATAGCCTGGAGGAGCACCAATCAAGCCCGACACTGTATGACGCTCTTGATACTCACTCATATCATACTTGAGCAATTTCATATCTAAATGCTCACTCAGCAGTTTAGCCAACTCTGTTTTACCTGTGCCAGTTGGGCCCAAGAATAAGAAACTGGCAATAGGACGTCGAGCATTGCCAATGCCGGAGAAGTTGATATACACACGTTCCAGCACACGATCCACTGCCGCATCTTGTCCGTATAACTTCTGCTTGATATTGGTTTCCAAATCGACAATCTTGGCACTGCGTTCATTTTCCAGCCTATCCAACGGAACTGCTGTGACGCGACTCAATTGTTCCATTATCATTTGTTTGTTGACAGTTACATTACCCGCGTCTTTGACACGCTCTTTGGCACAAGCACCATCCAACAGGTCAATTGATTTGTCGGGATTTTTACGATCGTGTATGTAACGTCCACTCAAGTGAACTGCGGCTGTGATAGCTTCGGTGTCAATCAACACATTGTGAAACGATTCCAAGCGTGGGCTAAGTCCAATAAGGATTTGCTCTGTTGTTACATCATCAGGTTCATCGATACTGACACGATGGAAGCGACGCATCAACGCACGATCTTTTTCAAATGATTCGTAGTATTCTTCCCAGGTGGTTGACGCTACCACTTTGATATTGCCTCTAGTGATGGCAGGTTTAAGCATATTGGCCATGTCTAAACTGCCTTGACTGCTGGCACCTGCGCCTTGCATAGTGTGTGCTTCGTCCACAAACAAGATACAGTTTTTCTTGGTTTCAAGTGCAGTAATAACGGCCTTGAACTTTTCTTCAAACTCGCCGCGATACTTGGATCCAGCCAACAGGCTTCCTACTTCTAAACTCCACAGTTCGTGTCCTTTAAGGAATGTCGGAACACGGTTGGCCTGCATTTCCTGCGCTAGGCCTTCGACGATGGCAGTTTTACCCACACCAGGATCGCCCACCATCAGCACATTGGCTTTGAACTTGCGGGCCAACACTGTGATCATTTCATCCAGTTCGTCGGTGCGGCCAATCATGGGCTCTAGTCGATCTTCTCTAGCCAACTCAGTTAAGTTGACACAGTGCTCGGCCAGTATTTCTGTTGCCTGTTGGTCAGTGAGTCGAACATCACTTTGTTTATAATTGGTTTGATAAAATTCTGCAAACTCTTGTTTTTTCACTCCAAATTTAAGCAAGAAATAGTGTGCATGACTATTGGTCTCGCTCATTATGGCCAGATACAAATCCAAGGTGCTAACACTTCTGCGACCGGTAAACAGCACCTGTGTTAGTGCGCGATTAAACACACGTTCCAGCGCATTGGTTTTCTTAGGTGGAACCGGTGTGGCTGCAACCACAGTAACTATATTGCCTAAGTAAGATTCTAGTTCTTGTTGTAAACGTCCTACATCAGTACCAAACTTTTCTAGCACACGACGAAACGGATCATGTTTAATTAAACTCAATAAAACATGTTCGGTCATTACATATTCGTGATGACTGTCACGTGCCATTTTGACTGCAGCATCGACAATTTGTTCAATTTCGGGATTGTTTTGCATGGATTCCTTTTAATAATACGCCTTACAGTTATTATACTACCATTAGAATAGAATTGCAACCTATATGGTTATTTATTGATCACGATTTTGAACAATGGCCGCCATCAATGATTCAGGAATATGTGCAGGTATCACAGCATTGACCCGCACAAACATATCGCCGGGTGCATTGCCCTTTTGCCCAAGTCCCCGGCCTTTTAATCTAAACGTGGTTTTGGCCTGTGTTCTAGGCGGGATAGCCAACTCAAATTGATTGCCCAAAATATCTTGAATTACAATAGTTCGGCCCACAATAAGGTCCCAAACACTTACGTCTTGATCTACTGTTAAATTAGGGCCCTGACGATGCCATTTGGGATTAGGATGCACTCTAAAGGTAATCACTAGGTCTATGCCGCCTGGGCCCACACCAGCGTATTGAACACTGTCACCGTCATCAATATTGGCAGGTATATCTATTTCTATAACTTGTGTGCCTTGAGGAGTGCCTACACTGATAGTTTTACGACCGGCCACAGCTACATCTTGTAGCGTGATCCATAGGGTCATTTGTGCTCGGTTCGCTCGTTGATGTGGATGTTGAAATCTGGTGCCAAACACATCAAATATAGTTTGGAAATCAAATGCGCCAGAACCTGGGTGCTGAAAGCCAAATCCCTGCGGACGAGGGTTGTTATATTCGGCACGTTTTTGCTCGTTACCTAGAGTGTCGTAGGCCTGTTGAATTTCTTGAAATCGAGCCTTGTCGCCACCTTTGTCAGGGTGGTGCTGGCTGGCCAACTTGCGATAAGCTCGTTTAATTTGGTCCAGTGTGGCGTTGCGATCTACGCCAAGAGTTTGATAATAGTCAGCCATGCATATTAATTATACTGTCTTTTGACAACGAGATTAAATAGTTGATACAGCATAACCACACTTAAAGGAAAACATAATGACAATTGAAACATATACTACCTGGGGAAGAGAGTTTACTCCTGAAGAAAGTAAAATAATGGCGGACCGCCGGGATAAATTGATTACAGAAGGAGTAGTGTATGGCCCAGTTAGTTATAGGGGTGATACAGCAATTCGAGAATGGGCAACAGAAGAACTAGCCAACGGTTGGGTAAAGTTTGCCAATTCACTAACGCCGCCACCTGTAAAAATTGAAATTGTTATAACTGAATAATCTAATTATTTTTTAGATTTTTCTGGGACTTTAGTCCCATCTACCTTTTTATGCACTTTGATTTTCTTACACACTTTTGTTGTTTTTCCACTTTTGTCTCGGACAATGTTACCGGCTTTGTCTACTTTGTCTCTGCAGACTTCTTTGGTTTTGCCTTCAGCATAGGCTGGATTGGTAGCGATCAATACAATTAGTGCAAATGCAGCTATGATATAATTCATTTTGGTTCCTTATTTTTTGTTTGCGTTGTTCAATCGCCATTCAATCACAGCAATACGTTTGTCTAATTCTGCACGGGCCGCCGCGGCATCAGCAGCCACTCGTTGACGACTCAATGCGGCTTCTTCTTTGAGTGCGGCAAAATCCTTCACACGCTCCAGAGTCATTCCAGCACGGGCCAGTGCGGCTTCTTCTTTGATCTTTTCCATTTCAATTGTGGTACCCTGTGGGGGGATTGCTTTGTTTTCAGCACTGACCACCACATTGATTTTGCTTTTTACTACAGTTAGTTCATGTTGGGCACTACTTAACGCACTCATCAAATACACAATACAACTGAACATGATGGGTATTCCAGCAAAGGTCATTTTCTCAACCAGCGCACCTTTACTGCCCGAGGCAGTCTGTGCTTCCTGAAGACTTTCTACTTTCTTGGTTAAAGTTTCGATATCGTGTTCTTGCGTTGACATTTTATTTTCCTTTATAATGCTGGGAAGCTTTGTGCTGGTCCGGCGGGTTTGCCGCCGAATGCTGGGGCTGGAGCCGCTGACGTTCCAGGTCCTGAACTGCCAACACTGCTGCTTGGTATTGTGGCTGCAGAACCGAAGCCCCCTGGTGCGGCACCGAATCCTGGTGTAGGTGTGCTAGGTGTTGCAATGCTGCTTGCTGATGTGGTTGTTTGTGCTCCGCCATTGTTTGCTCCTGCCATTTTTTCCTGCGTACGACCAAAGGCCGCAATGCCCAAAACTGCACCCATTGCAATGTGGAATAGTCCAGCGCCTTGCAGAGTCAGCGGATTCCATTGTGTGATAGCGGTATGGGTTACGGTTTGTAGTATATTCCACAGGATAGGAAATACAACCATATCCATCATACAAACAACCATATACATCCAGCCCATCATTGGACGCCATTTACTGTTCATCCAATCTTCTTTCTTTTGCTCGCTTGTTACTTCTGCCATGGTTTGCTCCTTTTATTATTTTACTTCCTCAAAGATTTTCTTTTGAGTGTTATACCAGTCGATCCATCCTCGTTGCAATGTAGCACATTCGTGATATGCGGTGTAGTTTGAAACAACAGTTTGAGTTAATACACTGAATACTGTTGTTTCAGTTGCGATGGTTTTTAACTGCGGACACGTTTCTAGAAGCTGTGTTGGAGCCTCAGGAAACTTACGTGCTACTGGAACTGTAGTGCAACCTGCTAATAGTAACACTAATATAAGGTATTTCATTGACGGTCTCCAGCAGCATCATTGTGTGCTTTGACAACTTCCTTTGGCACCGGGCAGGTGTTGTTGTATTTTGCAACTTCGCGATCTACATATTGAACGATATCGTTGCCACGTGTTCTGTAATACTCACGCTTGGTCACAACCTGCGTTATAATTTTTACGTTTTCTGCTTGACTCCGGGCTTCAGCCACTGCCACTTGTCGTTCCAAGTCAGCCACACGGGCTAACCAAGCGTCATTGTCTGATATGGCACCTGTCATATACAGGCCAAACGCAGTTAAAATGCCCGCGGCCCATTGTATAGGCAAACGATACTGTGCTATAAACGGAACAAACTTAAGAACAAAACTTGCGGCAATGCCAGCTAGTCCTACCAGCAAGATTGCATAGAACACAAAGTCGGGCAACCACTTTAAAATCCACATTTCAAGATCCAAAGACGTGTAGTGCGTGTTGGTAATGCTTTTTGCGATCTTCTAAGCCAATGTCGCCACCATTGATGATTTTAGTCATCTTTGTAATGTCACCGGCGTCGGCCCATTGGTTTAAGTTATTTGCTTCCCAGAACCAGCAGGCACTTTGTATAGCCCCTTCAAATGTTGATAAGAATTCTGGAACTGCTTCTACGGCCATTTCTAAACTGTCAGCAAATGCTTGGTAGTTTGACTTGCCTGTTAATTGTATAAGTCCACGGCCACAGTAATTAAACCCATCACCTGACGACTCAGGACCGTTGCCCATGCGGTTGGCATAGACTCGATTAGCAATGGCTTCGGGCTTGTGAGCAAACTGAGCGGCTGTGGCATCATCGGGGAAATACTTAGGGAATATTTTTCTAAGAGTTTCCGGACGATAGTTTAGGTTTTCGTGTAAGGCTGTAAAGTTGCCCGACTCATGTGCCGACTGTGCAATAAAAGCGGCCACACGTTCGGGGGTGTCAATTTCATAATCTGGTAATATTTTGTTTAAGGCATCGGTCCAGTGCTCCAAGTATGGATTGTTGCCGATACATTGTTGTAATTGTTGTTGTGTAATTTGCATAATATCAATACCTTGTTGGATATCAATATTTAGCTGGTCTTTCCCCATTTTACCCTGGACCATACTCGTTCATGGCACCAATAAATGAATGGTTTAACAATCATTTCAGTAGCACCTATGCCCAAGCTCACAATAAACTGCCCAGTTATTGCATAAGAGATCACAATAGTTGTTATGGTTCCGCAACAACGATATGAATAGGCTTTAACAAGACTGCGCCAGGCAGTCTCGCTATTATTTAAGGCCCAGCTCTCGACGAATCTTTGTAGCACTGATGTCCGTAATTGCGTCATCAAACGTTTCCTCTCCTGAAGTATATCCTACTCCGCGCCCCCAACCAATGTGAACAATGTTAGGAACTACTTGTATCTCATATTGTCCTTGATAGATAGGATCTAGATCCCGGCGAATAAATGCCTTGACTTTTTCCACTTCAAATGGATTACTACCTTGCCACCCTTGAACATCACGTATCTGAATAACCACTTGTCCTGTTCGAGCGATCAAACGATCAAACAGTGCGCGATGTCCCTCATGCCATGGTTGCCAGCGACCCAACATCTGCACAGTTTCTTTCTTCCAATCAAATCGAGGACGACGACGGTTTTCAATAATGTGTTGGCCAATGAACTCGGCCCACTTTTCAGCATCTTGTTCAGTTACACGGAAGTCGTATTGTTCAGGCTCAACAAAAGCTGCATTGGTGTCAGCATAACGACCTTCGCGAATAGTGTCAACCCAGATGGTCCAGTCTGCTTTAAAGTTATTACGCATTTCTACCAAAGGTGCAACAAAGTCGCAAATTACAAATTCTCCAGGTGACTCTAATGCAAATTGCAACATACGTATACTTTGACGAATACGTCCTTCTTTGCTAAAGTCCCAGTCATTGAATTTTCTACGAACATCGTCGGCATTGAACCAATCTACACCTATCTTCATAAAATTAGGTCCAGGGATTCCTTCATAATTCATTAATCTATTTGGATTTATTTTTTCTAAATCACCGTTGGTTTCTATGTACCGTTTAAGAGCACCAGCCAATGTTGTTTTACCTGCGCCTGGCAGTCCCATTATCAATATACGTTGTGTCATCGCCATTTCCTTGAAGTGTGTCTTGCTAAATCATCTGTTGGATGATGTTCTACTGGTTGAAAGTATTTTTGGTTAGTGTCATCTTTGAGTATTTCAGCAACGTGAGCATTGTTGTAATCTATCGGAAACTCCAACAAAATACTTAGTTGCCTCAAATAGTCACGGGAATATAATTGTAATAGCTCGTAGCTGAGATACACGGGATTCCACGTGGCTAACTTCTGGTATTGTTCTGTGGCTATATTGTATGTGGGCTCACCACGCAGACGAGTTTCTTGGAATTTTAATATATTGCGATCTCTTCCAATTATGGCAAATCGTACATCAATTCCACAGCCCATGGCCTGGGCCGCAAAGCCAATCAAATTGGGCACCGTGCGCTCACCGTTGTTCATGTAAGGGCAACTGACGCCGGTTACATAGTAATCGCTTTGTCTCCAATCAAACTCTTTTAATCGATCAGGGTCTTGCCAATACTCAGCAAAAGGTTCTTGATCGTGGCCAATCCAATAGGTTTGGTTTAATTCTTTCCACCCGTATACTGCCGGGTGTAGAGCAAATATTTTACTCCAGACATGATTGCCGGATCCTTGCGGACCCGATATAATCAACATGCGTTTCTTCATACTGGATATCTAACCAATGCACCTGCTGCGGCCAGCATATTGCGAGTTTTTTCTGTTTTAAGTCCTGTAACTTGTAATACTGGACGCATTGATCGACTGGCATTGGCTGTAGCGTGTGGAACATTGGCCCAGTCAAATATGTGAACATCGCCGGCCCTCCAATGTGAATAAGTGTAGTTGCCATATGAATAGAACTGTCCAGGCTCCCAGTCAGCCAACATAATGGTCATACGTATCACACGCTCTGGATTGTCTGGGCAACGTTCTTGCAATTTGTCTATGTGCAGATTAAACATCTGACCAGGTTGTTGATAATGCATACGTATCTTGGCATCTTCGATACCAAAATATTCACTCATACGGGTTAGTGTAGGATATGCACTGATATCAAATATCGCATCGGTTAGTTCAAGATCAACAGGAGCTCCGGTTGTTCGTAGATCATTTTCTTCTTGTGCCAACATAGGGCTAACTGTGTCATCGTCGTTGCTGTAAAATTTACGTGTTGCCCAAGTTATAGGTTTACCTTGTGCCTGTGCAACCTCGTTATCCCAGTTGCCCACAAAGCGTCCTAGCACTTGAAACCACTCGCCAGAGCGATCAATTTTAAAATTATCAAAATGATAACGACTGTGGTCTACACACCACTGCCAACTGCTGTCATAGTCTGCTTGATTTTTCATATCACTGTTACCCTTATATTTGATTGACCGTAGTCTTGTGTATACTCTACGGGTGGAGGCGCAATGTTTAATAGACTGGCCAATTCATGATTTGTTAATGGATTCCGACCAGAGTATTGTCGCTGAGCTGCCACAATGCCTGCATTCTGTTGTTGAATAATTGTGGCCATGGTTCGCAAGTTTTTGTAGTATTCTGCGTAGTCAGGATATGTTATGTCAAAATGGCCGCACTTGACCCACCAACCCAGGCAAGCATCGTCATCACGGTGCACCAGCACAACGGGACAATCGGGCCAGGTCTCTTTGATATAATCTATATGGTCGGCAAACACGTGACTTTTGATGATACGCACACCTTCACCTGAAAATGGCGCATCAAACTCTGCTTCGCATTGATAATAGTCGTATTCTGGAAGTCTATGAAAGAATCGACCAAACTCCATTCCAGGATCAAAATACACACCCAGATGCATTAAATCCATTTTACCGCCAGCGTCGTGATAATATGTTCTAGCATCACTATAATCTGATTGATCAATGCTGGAACTATAATAGATATTCTTAACTACACTGCTCCATTTACTGCCCGGTGCACCGGCTACAAAGATATATTTCATTCTTTACTTAAATCAATTTTCTGTAGGACAGGAATAAAGGCAGCACGTAATTCGTCCATTTGCCGACGTAGTCCTGCAGGAGTCAACTCGTCTTCGGCATAAAAGATAACATTAGCATCTGTGTATTCTCTATACTCTGCACTGCGTATGGCAGTGGAGAATTGCTGTTGATACCACTCAACAATATCTCGATTGGTACCCGGAGGCAATTGAATTGACCAAGCCGCATACACGTTAATACCTGGCGCCACTGTGTTTAGCAACGGAACGTTAGGAAACTGTGCCATTCGACGTGTGCCTGTAAATCCAATGGGTTTTACTCGGCCTGCATCAATAAGTGTCTTGGCCACAGCAATAGGCATGATACCAAACTCAGTGCCGGTTTTACCGTCCCATTGTCCTACACTTTGTAGCGCAGGAACAGGACCATTGAACTTGATTGATTTAACTGCGTCTCGGTTACCTTTACCCTTGTCTATTAAATATTCAAATGCAGTGCGGTGTGCTCCTCCGCCGATTGCTACATTGATTGTTCGGCCTGATTGGATATACTTGACAAAGTCTTGCGGAGTTTCAATGCCACTTTTTACTGACGCAACCAATACCAGTGGGCTTTTACCCATTGTTAATACATCTACAAAACTGTCGTAATTGTATTTTTTAATCGACTTTTCCCAGATATCGTTTGTTACATAACTGCTCATGTGGCTGGGCAAATTAATGGTGTAACCATCATTGACGGCTTCTAAAAACCGGTTGTTGGCAATTACTGAATCTGCACCAGGAATGTTTTGCACAACATACACAAAGTTGGGATTGCGCTTTTGCACAATTTCTGCCAGTTTACGGAAGGCCATTTCGTTTCCGGCCCCGGGTGTGTTGCCAATGACTACTGTTACAGGTTTAGTGGGCTCCCAGGCAAATGCCATGACAGGCACTAATAATGTGGCGATTAATAATTTTTTGATTGACATGTAAACTCCTTAAATAGTATTTGCAAATCAACTTTATTTATCAAAATTTCGTATGAACACTAAAATTTTTAACCTTTTTAAAGAAATTTTAATGAACACCAAAATTTTTAACTTGAACTGGAAAAACTATGTTAATTAACCCCTATTCACCGAACACAACATTTAAAAATTTCCCGGACCTGAATGCTAAATTATTAAAACACTATGATCGACTGTTTGATACTGTGGGTGATTTTGAATACATTAGTCCCAGATACCTTTATGAATCAGGGTTGAAAATAGGATTCCGAGACATTTGCTATTACATTGATCAGTTATATAACAATCAACCCGAATCGGTTATTGACGTAGGCTGTGGAGAATGTGTTTGGAAAAACTGGTTCCCGAACATTGTGGGATTTGATCCTATTACAAATGAATTTTCAAAACAAGATTTTGTTGATTTTTTTGATGAGGATTTCAGTCGAGGACATGCAAAGAATTGGACTTGCGGAATGGCGCTGAACAGCCTTCATTTCATTAAATGGAGTGAGGTGCCCAAACAAATTGATCTAGCAATGAATATAGTAAAAGATCAATTTTTATTTACATTTAATTTTAATATTTTAACTAACAAGCCTAATGTTCCAATGGAACAATTGATTTTATTATTTGATGATATACTGCATTCAACAGGATACAAAATTAACTTATTAGATTATCCCACACTTCAAGGATTTCCGCAAAGTAAAATAGACAGATGGGCACATATGAATGGACATGTGCGTTTTATATTGCAACACAAACAATGAAAGATATCAATGAACACCAAAATTTTTAACCTGATTAAAGAAAATTTAACTACAGCCTTTAATTTGCCCAAGTATGCCGACATCGTAATTGACGCCGATACTATTGTGCAAGACCTGCCCTGGACTCCTGCACGTTATAGAAAGTTCAAAGATGCTGTGGAAGCAGAGTTGAGTTTGCCTTGTGAGTATATAGGCACCGTACGGGATATAACACATGACCTAAGTGAGCGTTATATCAATCGCTTTTTTGGAGAAATTTGGAAGCCTAGAACCGGCGATTATGATTACACAGGATGGGAACTAGCAGATGAAATTAATAAACAGAATCCTCGAAGCGTTTTGGACGTGGGTTGCGGGTATCACCCATTTAAGGGTAGGATTAACAATTTACTTGGGATCGATCCTTACAACAATTGTAGCGACTACATGGTTGATATTTTGGATTATGTGGGAAGCCACGATGTTGTTATTGCACTAGGATCAATCAACTTCAACGACCGTGACGAAATTGAAAGTCGCTTTAAGCGATGTGTGGATATACTAGACGCAGGTGGCCGATTCTACCTACGTGCTAACCCTGGTATTACACACAAGACCGGTCCATACGTGGAAATATTCCCCTGGACATTTGAAACGGTAAAAGAATTTGCTGAAAAATACAATTTAAAATTGTTAGAATTTAAAAAGGATGCTAACGATCGATTGTATTTTGTTTATCAAAAACTTTGATCATGTAATCAGCGGCAGCCTGATGGGCCGTTTCTAACGGGTGGCCGCCTGGTCCAATTGGATACCCATTGGACTTAGTCCAGTCTAGGAAACTTTTCCCATCAAAGTCAGTTATAAAAGGTCGTATATAAGCCTGGAGATCCAACACAGCTGGAGAAACATGCCAGCGTTGGTCAAACAATAGCTCGTCTAAACTGGTCATAATAAAAGGTATATTGCGTTGTTGCAAGGTATCAATGGCCAATTTTATACTGGTCAAACTCACAAACTTGTCACGAAATTCTGAGTGTAGGTCTCGATAGTATACTTGTGCTACTGGACTCTGATCCACAGGCAGTATAGTGTTCCACGGATCCACTGTCAAATCGCCGTGATTGTCAACGTAATAATCAAATCGTTCAATCCAAGTCCACCCAACAACAAACAAATCTGAACTGTCGCCGTTGGCCGCTCGATCTAATACTCGTGCCAGTATTTGTAAATTTCCGGACCCGCCATGAGAAAAACATCGATATTGCCGGTTGAGGTGGCGTGCCAGGTGTGCTGGCCAAGTTGATTGACTTGGCATGTCTCGCGCACCAACAAATGTTTGATCGGACAATTCTGTTCCGTGTATGAAACTACAGCCAAAACTTTTTAATTGCATAGGTAATTATATATCTATATTATGCAGTTGACGCAGGATTTTTACAGTATGCCAGCAGCTGATTGGATGGCTTGTAGTGCGCGATCTCGTTTGTCATAGTTACTGACTACTGGCATACCAGCGGCAATACGCACTTCGTTTAGATCTTTTTCATAGCGTTCGCGGTAAGCCCTTGGGCTTAATGGAACTAGTCGATCAAACTCATCGCGACTGAACAGTGTTTCTTTACCTTTGTAGTGCATGATCCAATCTGCACTGTCGGCAAATTCAGTCAAGGTGTTTAAGTCATCCAACAACTGTTCTACATTGCCGCCAGCGTTTGAGCGACGGCGAATTTCCACATAGACCAGGTAACGATTGGGTTTGATTTCTCCAGGACTACGGTCAGCATCCAACACAAAATCATAGCCCTTTTCAAACCAATTCATTAGATCTTTGGCAGCTTGAGCGTCACGCACAAAGAAACTGATCACAATGACGTCATCATCGTCGCCCATCTTGGAACTGAATTCGTCCACGTGAACCGTGGGCTTCATCATGCCTTCTAGATCTTTAAACCCCAGGCTTTCAGAAAGCAGGTTGAGGTTGTTGAGGTTGTTGGAGTTGTTGTTGTGCATTGTTGGCCTGTGAGTCACTTTGATAACTTTCTTGGTCTAGATCCTGCTCGTAAGCATCATCTAGGTCTGCTAGATCAATGTCTTGATCTTCTAATTCTACTGAGCCTGTGCGGATATCGCTCATTAAGGCTTTGGGCATGGATATTTCTACTAGCCATACGGGTTTTTCTGTTATGCGAGCTTTGTGTGTGCCAGGACGATAATCACTGGGATCTTCAATCTTGATTGGCACTTTCATTTGTGTTTTTTTATATTTGACCACACAATCAAACGGCAGTAACCTGCGCCCACCACGTGGATCGGGCATCAGCTTTTCTGGCCACATAAAAATACAAGTCACACGGTATTTGCTAATATTAGGACCCGACACTAGTTCGCCAATTTGCCAGTTTTTAAAAGCATACAAATCCAGCTCATCTAACACACGTTCAAAATCCAGCAGGGTCAACAGGCTACCTTCACTGAGATATATGTCCTGAATGTTTTGGGCTATTTGCCAATAGTCAGCACCGTCTTTGAATATGGCTTGATCGATGGTTTTGCTCATACAGTTATTTATGGTTCATTGAAGACTGTCTACTTGGTAATCAAATAGTTACAAACCCTGCAATATGTCTTTATATAAAGGTTGGAATAATCGAAAAGCTGATTCGTGAGCTTCTTCTAAAGGGTGATTGCCAGGTCCTAATTTGAAACCATTGCGCTTTACCCACTCTGTCCAACTTTCATTTTTAAACCATAACATATCGTTTTTGGTGTAAGTTTGTAAAAACTCTACATAATCAGGATTATGGAACTTAGTTTTATAAATAAAATCGTCTTCTACTGTCATAGCAAATTTATGATGCGTATTTTTCAGTGCCTGCTGTGCGGCATAGATCAATAACAAACAAGACCACTTGTCTCCTAACAAAGAATTAATGGATCCGTAGTAGAATTTTTTTATTGGGCTTTCTGGATCAGTTGGACCAAGCTGTGTCCACGAATCATCGTTTTTTTCTACATATTCGAATCTTATAGCATTTGGCCAATGTATAATAAAAAAACAAGGTTCAGTCTGAGTATAAATAGCAGAAAATAAAGTCCTCAATATGTATTGGGGACTACAACCGCCCAAGGACAGATTTTCATAGATCATGCCCTGTGAATTGGCAAACAATATGGGCCATACAGAAGTACGATTTTTTAATTCTTCTCCGGTCATTACACTGGCACCTAATATAACAACTTTAGAAATCGATGTGCTACCGCTCAACATTTTAATTTAGCTTCAATATTTGGCACCAATTATTGAACATAATCGTCATGAGCAGACTGCCCAAAATGCCACAGATAATCTTTTTTGTGTCCGTTTGACTCACTGAACCCACTTGGAATGTAAGGATCGTGGGCCCAACAGTCTGGTTCCCAAGATCTCCACCCTATCAATATAAATGTTTCGGTTGGATCTAAATTAGGCAGGGCTTCTATGGTAGTTCTTATGATGTGCTGATTTTTCATATAATTATTTATAGTGAATTGATCGATGCTGTAAGTTTAAAGATGTTATAGCCTAGTCTAATACTTATGCCGTTTCACAATCATTTACTACCCACACTAAATTTCAGCCAACAGCACTGTAAATATCTAGGACAGCAGGGTGCTGTCAGAAGTAACTCAACTACAATGGAGTATAAATTGAGTAGACAAAGAGCAGCAAAATCACAAAAACGTCATGACATGACATATCAAGAAAATACAATCCGATTCGATCAAGTAAAACCAGTAAAACAACGTCCCATTGATATTGTGCCGCGCACAAGAAATCAAGAACGTTTGGTGCTGGCTTTACAAAGTGCAGATCAGCCGATTGTGATCACAGCAGGGCCAGCAGGAACCGGGAAAACATATTTGGCCATGCTGGCAGCAGTAAAAGCATTTAGAGCAGGTGAAGTCAATCGTATAGTATTGACGCGACCGGCAGTGGGAGTAGAAGATGAACAGCACGGGTTCCTACCCGGTGACTTGAATCAAAAGATGGATCCATGGGTCCGGCCCTTAACTGATATACTTAGAGAGTATTATCGGCAACCGGACATTGCTGCCATGATTCAGGAGCAACGAATAGAAATAGCTCCATTGGCCTTCATGCGCGGCCGAACTTTTAAAAATGCGTATATTATTGCTGACGAGATGCAGAACGCAACTCCCAATCAGTGTAAAATGCTAATGACCCGTATTGGCCAAGGCAGTAAAATTGTAATCACGGGCGACGTAGAACAAGCGGACCGTAACCGCGGCAACAATGGTTTAATGGACCTGTGCCAAAGATTGGAGGAAGGGGGTGTAAAAGGAATAGCTGTATGTAATTTGGATAACCAAGACATACAGCGGCACAGAATCATTGATTCTGTGCTACGACTTTACTCCGACTAGACGACCCTGGCTCATCAATTATACATTTTACTTGATGGGCCAGTGTTTTATAAAAATCTCCACCAGGATGCATTAAATCCCTAGCGCCATTGTCAGGGAATTTATGAGTAGCAACCAAACTTCTATCTAATATGACGGGCTCAATTCCGTTGGTCTCGCAAATGTATTTGAATGCCATGGTATTTTTCTTTAAATTTAGTGTTTGGTTATCGTCTGTGGAAAACCAAGTTTTAATAAAATAATCGTCAGCACAGGGATTTTGTGTGTCACCGGCCATGATGTTCAAGCTCATTGGTACAGAGTTATCCAGCAATTCAACCCTGTGTCGATCTGTTTGCAACCAAACAGCATAGCGGGGTTTTAAAAATTTTAAATAATGTTCGGCAAATCTAAACACAGTGTCATTACTGCTGCCAGCATGGCCAAGATTTGCCACTGACAAACCAGTAAGTGCTTGTAGTTGTTCAGGCCAAGTATCTCGACTGTGAACGCCAGTGCCCAAAGTAAAACTACAACCAAAGCATACTACATCAAACGATCGATCGAATTCTGCAGTTCTAAATCCGTGACTGTTATAACGATAATCGATCTGTGTGTTTAAAAATCCAAGATTGTGTAGACGTTGATAGGCCGTTGGATTTTGTAAATTTTTAGCATAGGAGTCTTTGTTATCTGTGGTATCCCAATACACAGTCTTACCTGCTACACGTGAGTAATTGTGTATTATTGGAGTCATCCAGTAACGATCTCGTAAATGTGTTTCCAGTTTTTAACCACAGTGATACTTCCATGATAATAATGCATATTATGTCCGTGTTCTATCAGTAATGGATTTAATCCATATTTGTAACCACATTCGGCATTTTCTGGTTTATCCTCAAGCCAGTAACAGCCTGTGCCTTCATATTCTTCCAGGGCTTCCTCTTTGTCAGCACCGGTGTCTAAGCACACAATACGTTCAAATGCCGACGTCCCAAACAATTTGTTTAGATTCATTTCTCGGAGTTTTTGTGCATTAGGATCCAAACTTAGACTGGTAATACAGTGAAATCTATATCCGTGTTCCTCGTGCAAGCGTTTGACATAATACATGGCATCACGCAAGGCCGGTAAAAAGCCAATGGCAGCTGATTCGTTAAAGATACGTATTAGTTTTTTGACTTGTTCTTTTGGTATGCCATATCGCACACTCATATCATAGTTGAGTTTACTACCCGGCACTTCTTCAAACCCGTGTTCCTGCATCCATACGTTAAATGCCCATTCCCAATCTAATAATACACCATCAGCATCGGTTAAAATTAGTTTTTTTAAATTTTGATATTTGGATTTCATACTGTTATTATACTATGAAATACATTTTTTGGTCAACTAATTTTGGTTTGGGTGTCGGCTTTAGGAAGTTTGTGGCCGTTTTCTTGCAACAACCTCTCCATAATATTGGTGTAAAACGGATAGTAGTAGCCAACAATTCTATCCCAATCTTTAGGAATGGTAGCATCTCGTACGCTGGCCTTAAGAACTCGAAGTTCTTTAAAATCTAAAATCACGCTAGCCGTTTGCCAATCTCTGGTCTTGAGCCGGGTAGCAACAACCGTGCTCTCGTCGATTTTGCCATTGGGCTTGGTATAGTAAGTCAGCATCAAGTATCGCATACAATATAGTCCTTTTGATATTTTTTCATAATTGATTGATATGTATCTAAGTTTTTAGCCTTAGGAGCACAAAGACCGCAGTGACATTTATCTTTCTTACATTGTATAACGGGTTGCCCGTTAATTAATTGTTCTTTTAATTCATTGATAATACTGTTGGTGTCGGATAAATTACCAATTGGTCCAATAGTTCCGTCAAATCTCATTTTGCAGTCTTTGTTAACATAAACTTCACCATTGACTTGTTTGACAAAAAGAAAAAACTCATTGACACTGCAATACCAGTCTGGAAATTTATTATCGAGAATATAGAATCGACGATCTTTATAATTTTGATCTATACAACTTTGCCTTCCACCGCAACAAGCACGTCCAACATTGCTAAGATCAGAAGACTTGTGCATTGCCAAATCAATATCTTCTGACGGTCCGTAACTTTTTTCTTGATATAACGAATTAAACCACTTTATTTTTTGTTCGTCGTAGGATCTTGGCATTATTCTATTATCAATCTGTTTAGGTAAGGATTTTATATCGTTGTGTTCCAACCAAGTTAAAAAATTTACACTGTCTTGAAAATATTCAGTATTGTCGTGCATCATAACAATACATTTTAATCGTTTTCCTGACTGTTTAATTGTTAATAAATTTTCTTTGAACTGTTGTTTTTGTTTATCGGTTGATTCACAATGATAACTCACTGTAAACTCGTCAATGTGTGGAATTATTTTTTCTAATTTTTTATTGGTCAATATAGCGTTTGTTGTGGTTGTGACAGTTAAATGCCATCGATCGCGGTATGGTTGATATTTTGGTTGTATTTGTGCAAGTATTTCAACAATGTCAGGATGATGCAACGATTCTCCGCCATACACATTGAGCACAACATATCGTAATCCATTGGGCTTGCGTTGCATGTATTGATCTACATATTCAAACATAAAGTCCAAGGCATTGATACATCCATCTTTAGGAGGATGACTAGTAGAATTATCATGCCCAGCATATAATCCGGGAGGACAATAGCTACAATCAAGATTACACTTCATTGTGAGTTCCCAATCTAGTAGAAAACTAATTCTATTGCTAGGATCTATTGCTGGTTCGAGAACTTTGAACGCTGGCATTATAGCCTGCTTAATTCACACAAGGTGGCACTCAAATTGATTTCTTGATCGGCTACCATGGGCATTGCAGCCATGCCGTTGCGAATGATAATGATGGCTTGATCTTGACGTTCCACATCTGTGGTCCACAAGTCTAAATTGTCATACATCCAACGGAAAACGTCTTCAGTTTCTTCTGGTGTGCTTTGCTGACAAATCAGTGTGCGAGCTTCTCGTATCTTGCCGGACTTGAACAACTGAACACAATCCAGTTTCCAATCGCCAACACTCTTGTCTGCGCTATTGGGTGTGCTTAATACACCTGTTTGACTATTCTGTTGCAACAACTGTAGACATTTTCTCAAGTCAGGATACGTTGCACGAACATAACTGTCAAGAGTGTCAATATCAAATTCAATTTCTTCTGTAACCAATACTGTGGCCGCACGGGCCGTAAACTCGGTATGATCTGTTTTGAGAATATGCAACTGTTGCAGTCTCGAATGTAATGGCGGAATAATCTTGTTGGGATAGTTACAGGTCAGGATAAAACGCACACTGTGACTGTAGTCTTCCATCAAGTTACGCATGGCCGGTTGCACTGAATTAGGATTCAGGTAATCAGCCTCATCAATAAACACCACTTTAAACTTGCCAAACGGCATGGTCTGACAAAAACTGATCAGTTTGTCTACCCATTCAATCTTACGCCCTTCTTTTGATCCGTTAGCATATAGCACATCATATTCGTCTACACCTAGTTCATTGATCAGTAGTTTTCCTAGGGTAGTTTTGCCTGTGCCAGGACTGCCGCTAAACAATAGATTTGGGATACTACCATCCCGGATCCATGACTCAACTTGTTGACGTTGATTGTCATCAACAAACACATAACCATCTACAGTTTTTGGTCTATATTTTTCTATCCAAAGTTCTTTCATTCAATACCTTTAATCAACTGTTTAAATTAATTCTTGAGCCACACCCAACAGCTCTGCTACTAGAAACAAACAGGCCGCAATTTGTATATCGTAGTAGGCTAAAAATCCGCAGGCCACAATACGCAGGGCGCTTTTGGTAAAAGTAATAACACGATGCTTGATAATATTTGGATTTTCTACTTGTGTTTTGGTAGGT